>Ga0187776_10000011_pt1 | contig 130370 bp, 113 predicted proteins | sample 0216_BV02_MP12_2_FD_132426 | JGI IMG/M metagenome (GOLD analysis project Ga0187776, IMG submission 132426) | Tropical peat soil microbial communities from peatlands in Department of Meta, Colombia - 0216_BV02_MP12_20_MG | ecosystem: Environmental > Terrestrial > Soil > Wetlands > Peat...
ACGGGGTGCAGAAGATCAGCGCGGTCGCGGACGCCGCGCTCGCCGGGCTAGGGAGCGTCGAGGCGGCCCGCCGGGTATTCCGGCAGCTGCTGATGCCGGCCGTCGTCGCGCTGCTCGCGGACCTCGTCGGCTTCGTGACCATCCTGCTGATCCCCGTGCAGGTGATCCGCGAGATGGCCATCACCGCCAGCATCGGCGTCGCCATCGTCATCCTCACCGACCTGGTACTGCTGCCGGTGGTGGTGTCGTACGTGCGCTTCGATGCGGGCTTCCGCGGCCGCGTCGAGCGGCGCCAACAGCAGCTGGGGGCGGTCTGGCGGGCGATGTCGGCGATCACCGCCCGCGGCCCCTCGCTCGCCATCATCGCGATCGCCGCGCTGCTCGCCGTGGCGGGCTGGTGGAAGGGACGCGAGACCCCGATCGGGGATACCCAGACCGGGGTGCCAGAGCTGCGAGCGGATTCGCGCTACAACCGCGACAACGACGTCATCACCACCAAGTTCTCCATCGGGGTGGACGTGCTCACCGCCATCGTGGAGTCGCAGGAACCGGTGTGCGTCCGGCACGACCTCATGACGGCCGTCGACCGTTTCGGCTGGCACATGCGCAACGTGCCGGGCGTGCAGGAGGTCATCACGCTGCCCTTCTTCGCCAAGATGGCGATCGCCGGCTGGAACCAGGGGAGCCTCAAGTGGCGCAGTATCCCGCGCGAGCAGACCCAGCTCACCCAGTCGACGCGCTACATCGAGACCAGCACCGGACTGTTGAACGAGAACTGCGACGTCCTTCCGGTGATGATGTTCCTCACCGATCACCGTGCCGAGACCATCGCGCGCGCGGTCGCGGCGGTCAAGCAGTGGCGTGCAGCCAACCCGCTCGCGGGAGCTGAGGTGCGCCTCGCCGCGGGCAACGTGGGGGTCATGGCGGCGACTAACGAGACCGTCGAGGCCAGGCAGCTGCTCATCCTGGCGGGCGTGTTCAGCGCGGTCATCGTGATGTGCGCGCTGACCTTCCGCTCACTCGTCGGCACGGTGCTCGTAGTCGTGCCGCTCGGGCTGGTCTCGGTGCTGGTGTACGCGGTGATGGCCCTGGTCGGCATTGGACTGAAGGTCTCGACGCTGCCGATGGTGGCGCTCGGCGCCGGCATCGGCGTCGACTACGGCATCTATTTCTTCAGCCGCATGCAGGAGTTCCTGCGCCAGGGACTCACGGTGGCCGAGTCCTACGTGCAAACGCTGCGGGTCACGGGGGCCAGCATCATCTTCACCGGAATTACGCTCGCCATCGGGGTCGCGACCTGGGTGTTCTCGCCGCTGAAGTTCCAGGCGGACATCGGCATCATGCTGACCTTCATGTTCCTGGTGAACATGCTGGCGGCGATCATCCTGCTGCCGGCGCTCGCCGCGTGGCTGATCCGGCCGCCGCGCGCGCAGCCGAGCGAAAAACCGACCTAAGCCAGGCCGGCGTAGTACTCCCTGAGAATCGCTACCACCTCCGGCCGGCTGAATTCGGGCGGAATCTCCGCATCACTCGAGAGCATTGCGCGCTGCTGCGTGCCGGAGATCGATATGTGATTTTTGGGATCGTGCGGGCAGGTCTTCGCCGTCGCCATGCCGTAGCACTTCCGGCAATAAAAGGTGACGTCAATCTTCAGCGGTTTGCAAAGAAGCGCGCCGGGCCACAGTTCATCGAAGATGTGATGGGCATCGAAGGGGCCGTAATAGTCGCCGACGCCGGCATGATCGCGCCCGACGATCAAATGCGAGCAGCCGAAATTCTGGCGAATGAGCGCGTGCAGCAGCGCCTCGCGCGGGCCAGCGTAGCGCATCTCGATTGGATAGCCCGCCTGGATGACCGTGCCCGGCCGGAAGTAGTTGTCGATCATCGCCTGGATCGCCCGGGTGCGGACGTCGGCCGGAATGTCGCCGGCCTTCAGTTTGCCCAGCACCTGATGGATGAACACGCCGTCCATGACCTCGATCGCGATCTTCACCAGGTACTCGTGGCTACGGTGCATGGGATTGCGTGTCTGAAAAGCGGCGACGTTTGACCAGCCCTTCTCGAGGAACATGGCGCGCGCCTCGGCCGGGCGGATATAGAGGTGCGGGTATTTGGCCGGATGGTCGCCTTCGTTCAGCACCATGAGGCGCCCGGCGAGGTTTAGCTCGCCTTGCTCCAGCACCTTGGCGACGCCCGGATGCTTCGGATCGGCGGTGCGGTAGACGTGCTCAGCCTCCAGTTTCCTGTCGATGGAGTATTTCTCGCGCACTTCCATGACAGCGAGGATTACGCCGGTTTCCGCGTCGGTGAGCGCGACATCCTCCTCGGCGCAGACGCTGTCGCCAAGCTCTCTGGCAACAGGAAGCGTGATCGGGATTGGCCAAAAACTGCCGTTGCTCAGCTTCATGTCCAGGCAGCAGCCGCGCCAGTCGTCGTGCCCCATGAACCCGTCGAGCGGTGTATAGGCGCCCATGGCAAGCATGAGGACGTCGGAGAGTGCGCGGGAGTCGAGCGGGACTTTCCTGAGGGTCTCTGCCCGCTTGCGCTCCTCAGCTCGCTCGGTCTCCGGCAGCAGCAGAGGCTTGACCTGCTCCGAGTTATGCGGGGCGACGAGCTGCGCCATTGCGTTCCAGGGTCCCGGGCCGTCAGTCGACGATATGGTAGACCGGCGCCTTTTCCAACTCCCACTTGCCGGATTCACGATCGTAGCGGGACAGGGTGAAACAGTGCCAATCCTTGTCGTCCAGCTTCAGATAGTCGCCGCGGTAGTAATAGCCCGGCCAGCGCGTTTCCCTGCGGTACAGGGTGTGCTGGGTGACGCATTCCGAAGCCAGCAGCCGGTGTTGCAGTTCCCAGGCGCGCTGAAGCTGATGGAGATCCTCGGCACCAAGCTTGGCGGCGTCTTCCTTCAGCATGCCCAGCAGTTCGAGCCCGCGCGTGAGCAACGGCTCATTGGTCATGTAGTTGACGCTGATACCGCCAACATATTCATCCATTATCTTCTCGAGACGCTGCAGGGCATGGATCGGCAGGATGTAGTGGGGTGAAACGGTGCCGGCGACGATCTCATTGCGATAGATTTCGTAGTGCTCCATCGGCCTGTAGACGGCCTTCTTCAAGTCCTCGATTTCCGTCTCACTGAGCTGTGGCTGATCCCTGCCTTTTTCGGTTACGTATTTGACCGCTGCCTTGGCGGCGATGCGGCCTTCGGTGAAGGAGCCGGATGAGAACTTGTGGGCGGTCCCACCGATGGTGTCGCCGGCGCCGAACAAGCCCTCGACCGTCATCATCCGGTTGTAGCCCCATTGGTATTCTGCCGGCGCGTAGTCCTCCGGGCCGCTTGCCCAGGCGCCCGAGCAGGTCGCGTGCGAGCCCATCACGTAAGGCTCCGAGGTGGTCAGCTCGGGATTGGTGTGCTTGGGATCGATGTTCTGGGAGGCCCAGACCACCGCCTGCCCGATCGTCATGCCGAGAAAGTTCTCCCAGCCGACCGTCTCCTTGTGCGGGTCCTGAAAGGCCTCCTTGGTCACCATGCGAATGGGACCGCGTCCCGCTGCGATCTCTCTGAGAATGGCGTGGTTACGCAGGCAGGTCGGGACCGGGTGTCGGTCGATATAGTCGCCGACCAGAGCCTTGGTGTCCTCGTACCACTTCGACTCGTACTCCTCACCATAGGCATTCTGCGTATAGGTCTTCAGGTGCAGAAAGTAAGCGCCTACGGGACCGTAGCCGTCCTTGAAGCGCGTGAGGACGATCCGATTTTCCATCTGCGTCATCTTGGCGCCGGCCAGGATCGGTAGCGCATAAGCGGAGGCGCTGCTCCACGGCGCGTACCAGGTGCGGCCCATGCCCTCGCCGACCGCACGCGGTTTGAAAATGTGCGAGGCACCGCCCGCGGCGACGATCACTGCCTTGGCGCGGAAGACGTAGAAATCTCCGGTACGGACGTTGAAGCCAACAGCGCCGCCAACCCGCCTGCGCGACTTGTCCATCAGCAGATGGGTCACCATGATCCGGTTGTAGACTTCGGTAGCGGCCTTGCGCGCGGCCTCTGCGACGATGGGCTTGTAGCTCTCGCCGTGAATCATGATCTGCCACTTGCCTTCGCGCTGGTACCTCCCGGTCTTCGGGTCGCGCATCATGGGCAGACCCCACTCCTCGAACTTGTGCACAGTCGCGTCGACGTGGCGGGCGATGTCGTAGCCGAGGTCCTCGCGCACCAGGCCCATCAGGTCGTTGCGTGCATAGCGGACATGGTCCTCGGGCTTGTTCTCGTTCCACTGCATGCCCATGTAGCAATTGATGGCATAGAGCCCTTGCGCGACGGCACCGCTGCGCTCGATGTTTGCCTTCTCCACGCACACGATCTTCAGGTCCCGGCCCCAATAGCGGGATTCATAGGTGGCCCCGCAGCCGCCCATGCCGCCACCGACGACGAGGATGTCTGAGTCGACGTAAACAGTCTTCGGACGACGCATCACGGCAATCCTCGTTTGAGTTGATCAGGCCTGAGCGCCGGCAACGCGGGAACCTTGAGAGCCTCCGGCTCGTGCGCAAGCTCCTGGGATTTCAGCATTGCCGTGGTCGGCTGCGCGAGCCCGGCGGGCGACGGGATCGAGCCCCAGGGTGTGGTCCTGATTGGAGAGACGAAATTCTTCTCGCGACCGTCGCGAAACTGGATTTTCCAGGAGATGATCCCTTTCCCCTCTTCGCGACGCACGCGCACGCTGTGGCCGAGTGGCGCGAAATCCGCGTAGCCGCGGCAGTCAATCGCGAACTGCGGGCAGGCCTTCACGCAGGAGTAGCACTCCCAGCACATATTGGGCTCTATGTTGAGCGCGCGGCGATAAGTCTTGTCGATGTGCATGATGTCGGACGGGCAGATATCGACGCAGTGCCCGCAACCGTCGCAACGCGTCATGTACACGAAGGTCGGCATGAAATTCCCCTATCTCCTCAGTAATGATGTGCGTGCTTGACGACGCTGCCCAGCTTCGCGGGTGCATCGGCGGGCGCTGGCAGGTTACTGCGCGTGCCGTTTGCCTCAGACACACGTTTCTCGAAGGCCGCGGCCGGCTTGAAGAACATATGCGCAAATTTGGACCACGGAATTGATGCGAACAGCACCGTGGTGTCGATGAACCAGAGAGACAGGAACACGCTTGCCCAAGTCGTCTTGCCCGCCGTCTGCAGCCACGCCCAGATCAGAGCGGACGTCGTGCCGAGGACGAGAGTCACGATAAACAGGTCGGCGCGTAAGAAGCGGAACGGCGAATTGCCTTCCGCGGCGACGTCGACGCGAATGAAGAACCAGAACCAATAGCCGCCGAGGCAGACCATGAGTGCGCCGATGTACCACAAGGCCGCGAGCGCGGGTGGTGTGGGCGTGGCGGGCGTTGGATAGGCGAACACCATGATGGCGGTGCTGACGACATAGGTGATGAAGCCGTACATGCCCAGAAGATGGGCGATCCTGCGCCGGGCGTTGCAGAATTCGCCCGACAACATCACGTCCACCACGGCAGTTTGCGCCACGATCGAGATCATCTCGCCGCCGCCAACAGGCTGCCTGGCCTTCTTCCTGGATTGACGCCAGCTTTCGAAGAAGTACCTGGCGCTCCTCTTATGAACGATGTCGAACAGCGTGCCCACCACGACCAGAACGGCCATGAGCACGACGTAGGTCTGCATGACGGCAGGCGACACGGAGGCCGAGAGCTCGGCGAATGGATTGCTGGTGAACATCAGCTGACGCCTCCTGGAGGAAGTCTGGTTCGGGATTCTCGATCGCCACTGGACCCATAGTGCTCGAGACTCTTCGGGCCGGGTCCGCACATACGCCAGTGCACCACCGCAATGCCTTGATTATCTAAAAATAATACCCCTCGAAGGCACCTGTCATGCTAGTTGATTTATCTTAAGCTCTTGTAATCGGAAAAATACCTAGGCGGCGCGCCTGACCACCCTCCTCCAGGGGGCGCGTGTGTGCGACTATTGATCATCGGCCTGTCTCACTGGCCGGCCGAGGCGGGTTCCGGTTGAAGATCTGCATCGTCTCCGACAGTCACGATCGCGCTGAGATGCTGGCCGCCGCCGTCACCGCGGCGCAGCGGGCCGGCGCACAGGCGGTGATCCATTGCGGAGATGTCATCGGCGCGCAAACGCTCAAGAAGGCGCTCGAGATCGGCCTCCCGATGCACGTCGTGCACGGCAACAACCTGGGCGACCCGCTGGCATTGATGAAGATGGCGGGCGAGTCCGGCGGAAGACTTCGCTACCATGGGTTTGACGCGTCGCTTGCGCTCGGCGGACGCACGATCTACGTGACGCACTATCCGCACATCGCGCACGGCATGGCCTGCACGGGTGACTTCGACCTGGTCTGCTGCGGCCACTCGCATGAGGGGAAGATCTACCAGGAGCGCGCGGCGAGCGGCCACAGCAGCTGGGTGGTGAACCCCGGCACGGTCGCCGGCGTCGGCGGCCCCGCCACATGGGCGGAGGGCGATCTCGCGACGATGCAATTCTCGCTGCGGAGCGTGACGACCCCGGGATCGCGGCCATGACGAAGCTCGGGAGTTAGTGCCGGAACCCGAAACCGCGCGCCATGAGCGCGGCGCACGCGAGGATCACCACGCGTAGATGGTCACTCCTCCCACATCGGCCGCTCGCGCAGCCGCTTCCTGTGCTTGAGCCGAGTCTTGTGCTCGAGCCGGCGCTCGTGCGCCGAGGGCGACGGCACGCTCGCCTTGCGCAGCTTGGGGGTGACGAGGGCGCGACGGATGAGCTCGGCGAGGCGGCTGAGCGCCTCGCGGCGGTTGTGCTCCTGGGTGCGGTGGTTGCGCGCGACGATGAGGATGGCGCCGTCGGCGGTGAGCCGCCGTCCGCTCAAGGCGCGCAGTCGCGCCTTGACGGCGTCCGTGAGCGCCGCGCTGCGCTCGAGATCGAAGCGCAGCTGCGCCGCGGTGGCGACCTTGTTGACGTTCTGTCCGCCGGGACCGCGCGCGCGCACGAAGGACAGCCTCAGCTCGCGGTCGGGAATCTCGACGCCGGGGGCGACGGGCAGCGGCACGGCTTCCCTGCTCTACGGCTGCACGGTTGCCAGACTGCGAACGATCTTACTCGGCGGCCCGGCCCAGTCCGGCCGGGGGCCGAGCCCCGACGTCCGCTGCTGCGTGTGGCATGCGCGCCTCGAGAAAGCGCATTTCGTGCTGCGGCGTCGGAATCATGCGCACGCCGTGGGCATGGAAGATGCGCCAGATCGCGCGGTTCACGTCCGAGCGCACGTTGTTGACCCCGTTCACCGGGTCGGCGATCCAGAAACGGCACTCGAGCCGCATGCCATTGGCGTCGAAGCTGATCAGACGCGACACGGGTGGCGGATCCTTGAGGATCCGCGGGTGATCCTGGGCGGCTTCCGCCAGCAGCTTGAGCGCGACCTCTGGATCCTGTTCGTAGCTCACGATCACCGGAAGCTTGAGGCGCACCAGCCGGTTCGAGTAGCTCCAGTTGATGAAGGAGTTGGTGATCAGGTTCTGGTTCGGAACCAGAGTGTCGATGCCGTCGCGGTCGCGGACCACCACGTAGCGACCGCGCAGCTCCTGCACCCAGCCGAAATTATCGCTGCTGCCGCTGGTGTCCACGCTGAAGCTGATGACGTCGCCCGGCTTGATGGACTTGTCCATGAGCAGCACGAAGCCGCTGACGAAGTTGCTCGCGACGGCCTGCAGTCCGAAGCCCAGCCCCAGACCGATGGCGCCGAAGAGCACGTTGAGCGTGGTGATATCGACGCCGGCGGCGTTGATGCCCAGCAGGACGCCGAGGCCCATCAACAGGAAGTGGGTGAATTTCGAGATCCCGACTCGGGTGGAGACCGCAAGCTGGTCGACATGCATCACCTGGCGCTCGATTGCACGTGCGATCAGGCTGCTGACCAGGACGAACCCCGTCACCACCACCAGCCCCTTCAGCACCGCCCACAAGCTGAACTGCGTCTTGCCGGGCACCAGGCTGATGCGATTCAGGCTGGCCTCGATCACATCGAGCCAGCCGAGCATCGCCATCACTGCGATCAGCCACAGGGCGAACGTAATGCGGCCTTCGCGGGTGCGGACCCAGGAGCCCGGCCCGAGCAGCAGGCCGACGATGTGCACGCCCAGGCGCAGCGCCAGCAGCACCGCGCCGAGGCGCACCGCGCCGCCGATCGCGTCGGTCGGCGCACCGAACGCAGCCGCGACCACGTCGGCTGCCAGCAGAGTCGCGAACCCGGCCAGGAAGGGCGCCAGCATCACCGCAGTCGCCACGACCTGGTCCCGCGAGCGCGCCGCTGGCGGCGGCAGGCCGGTCACGGCATCGCGCGCCTGATGTCGCGCCCGCAGCATCCGCGCCACCATCAGCGTCATCAGCCGTGCGGCCAGGATCGCTATCGCACCCGCAGCCAGGATCGCCAGCCCGGCGGCCAGCATCTGCGGCGAGGTGAGCTGCTGCAGCGCGCCGCTCGCGGCGCTGTCGGCGCTGTTCATCAGGCGTTGAGGTCCGGAATCAGCTGACTCTCCAGGCGTGCGATCTGATCCTTGAGCATCAGCTTGCGCTTCTTCAGGCGCTTCAGCTGCAGCTCGTTGACGTGCAGGTCGAGCGACAGCCGGGAAATGACCTCATCGAGGTCGCGATGCTCGATACGCAACTGACGCAGCTTTTCCACGTTGCGAAACAGCTCGCGGTCGACGTTGTCTTCGATTTCCGCCATGCGGTGGGCCCAATCTCAGGAATGCGGGCTGGACGGCCTGGAGCTGCTGGCGGCGGCCCCCATGGGGAGCTTAGCCGAGCGGCGTTCCAAGTGCCACGGCCGGGGAGATCGCCGGCTGACGCGTCCCTGAGTCACGCGTTTTCAAGCTCTTAGCGGCCCCGGGCGTGGCGTGCCGGGCGATGGCCCTTGCCGCCCCGGGCACCGCCGCCCGGTCGGCCGCGCTGCGGGTGGTGGGGACGATGGAAGCGGGCCGGCGGGCTGCCCGGGAGGACCTCCTTGGCGAGCGCGTCGGGCCCGATGGAGCCGGCGGGGATCTTGTGGCCGAGATACTCCTCGATCTCGGGCAGCGCCACCGCGTACTCCTCGCAGGCGAAGCTGATGGCGTCGCCCTCCGCGCCGGCGCGCGCCGTGCGTCCGATGCGGTGGACATAGTCGGCCGGATCCTGCGGCAGATCGAAATTGAACACGTGGCTCACGTCGGGGATGTGCAGCCCGCGCGAGGCGACGTCGGTCGCGATGAGCACCGCGAGCTCGCCGTCATGGAAATTGCGCAGGAACTTGAGGCGCTTGGCCTGCGGTACGTCGCCCGAGAGCGCCTGGGCGTGAAAGCCGTTGGCCCGGAGCACGCTCTCGAGCCGCTCGGCGCTGCGCTTGGTGTTGACGAACACCAGTGTGCGGTGGGCCTCGCTCTGATGCAGCAGCCCGATGAGCAGCGGCACCTTCTCCTCCATGGACGGGTAGTAGATGATCTGCCGCACCAGGTCCACGGTGCGCTTGTCGGGCTCGATGCGCACCAGCTCGGGGTTGTTCATGTGCTCGTAGGCGAGCTCGAGCACCCGGTAGGAGAGCGTGGCCGAGAACAACATCGACTGGCGCCGCTGCGGCGGCGGCAGACGGCGCAGTATGTAGCGAATGTCGGCGATGAACCCCAGATCGAACATGCGGTCGGCTTCATCGAGCACCATCACCTGCGCGTGGCGCAGGTCGTAGACGTACTGCTTGAAGTAGTCGATCAGCCGTCCGGGCGTTCCGATCAGCACGTCGCAGCCGGCGGCGAGCTCCTGGCGCTGCTTGTCATAGTCGATGCCGCCGAACACTACCGAGTGCTTCAGTCCCGTGTGCGCGCCGAGCGCAAGCGCATCGCGGTGGATCTGCACGGCGAGCTCGCGCGTCGGCGCCACGATCAGCGCGCGCACCGAGGTGGCGCTGCGGCCCGGGCTCGCCGGGCGGCTGAGCAGCGCCTGGTACATGGCGATCAGGAACGCCGCGGTCTTGCCGGTGCCGGTCTGCGCCTGTCCGGCGACGTCGCGGCCGGCGAGCGCGATCGGCAGCGTCTGCGCCTGGATGGGCGTGCACTGGGTGAAGCCGGCCTGGCGCACTCCCTGCATGACCTCCTCCCGCAGGCCGAGGGATGCGAAGGTCACCGAAGGCGAGTGTGGATCAGTCATCACTTATGGCCGGAGTGTTATGCGAAAAGCGCTCAGGGACTTGAAAAAGCGGCCCGGAAGCGCTACAAAGTGTCTCAGTCAGCGGGCCAAACAGGTCCGCACCCGCCAGCCGGTAATCCTTTTCCCCTAGGGGTCTGATACTCAACCGACGAGTTAGTGTAACCGTTTGACGGGTGCAACTGGCAGCGCTTTTCTGCACTTGTGCCGACCCGCCCCGATTTTTCGCAAGTCTCCAACAAGCATGAGTTTTTCACACTCTGTATCAACGGAGGTTGAACCGCGTGAGTAGCCCGCACATCGTGCACACCACCGACGCAACTTTTACACAGGACGTCCTCAAATCCGACAAGCCGGTGCTGCTGGACTTCTGGGCCGAGTGGTGCGGACCCTGCAAGATGATCGCCCCGATCCTCGATGAGATCGCGAGCGAGTACCAGGATCGCATCAAGATCGCCAAGCTCAACATCGACGAGAACCCGCAGACTCCGCCCAAGTTCGGTATCCGCGGCATACCCACGCTGATTCTCTTCAAGAACGGCACGGTCGAGGCCCAGAAGGTCGGGGCCGTGTCGAAGTCACAACTCTCGGCATTTCTGGACAGCAACCTGTGAGAGGCTACCTCGGTAATCAGGGCCGCAACCGGCCCAAGGGCCCGCGCCACGGCAACCGCGACGGCAACCGCATTATGGGCAACGGCGGTGGACGTCCCGATGAGATGATGCACGAGCCGGAGCCGTTCGAGCCCGACGACTCCGAGATCATCAGCCCGGCGGAGCTCACGCAGTCGCGCAGCTCCATGAACCTGACGGAGCTGAAGGCGAAGCCGATTCACGAGCTGGTGAAGATGGCCGAGACCATGGGTCTCGAGAGCCTGGCGCGCTCGCGCAAGCAGGACATCATCTTCTCGATCCTCAAGGCGCACGCGCGCCAGGGCGAGAACATCTACGGTGACGGCGTGCTCGAGATCCTGCAGGACGGCTTCGGCTTCCTGCGCTCGGCCGACGGCTCCTACCTCGCCGGCCCCGACGACATCTACGTCAGCCCGAGCCAGATCCGCCGCTTCAACCTGCGCACCGGCGACACCATCTCCGGTCTCATCCGTCCGCCCAAGGACGGCGAGCGCTACTTCGCTCTGCTCAAGGTGGGCGAGATCAATTTCGACTCCCCGGAGAGCTCGCGCAACAAGGTGCTGTTCGAGAACCTGACGCCGTTCCATCCGACCAAGCGTCTGAAACTCGAGCGCGGCAACGGCTCGACCGAGGACCTGACCGCGCGCACCATCGATCTGGTCGCCCCGATCGGCAAGGGGCAGCGTGGACTCATCGTCTCCCCGCCGAAGGCCGGCAAGACGATGCTGCTGCAGAACATCGCGACCTCGATCACCGCCAACCATCCCGAGGTGTACCTCATCGTGCTGCTCATCGACGAGCGGCCCGAGGAGGTCACCGAGATGCAGCGCACGGTGAAGGGCGAGGTGGTGTCGAGCACCTTCGACGAGCCCGCCGCCCGCCATGTGCAGGTGGCCGAGATGGTGATCGAGAAGGCCAAGCGGCTGGTCGAGCACAAGAAGGACGTGGTGATCCTGCTCGACTCGATCACGCGCCTGGCGCGCGCCTATAACACCGTGGTGCCGTCGTCCGGCAAGGTGCTGACCGGCGGCGTCGACGCCAACGCGCTGCAGCGCCCCAAGCGCTTCTTCGGCGCGGCGCGCAACATCGAGGAGGGCGGCAGCCTGACGATCCTCGCTACGGCGCTCATCGACACCGGCTCGAAGATGGACGACGTCATCTACGAGGAGTTCAAGGGCACCGGCAACAGCGAGATCCATCTCGACCGGCGCATCTCCGAGAAGCGGGTGTTCCCGGCGGTCAACATCAACCGCTCCGGCACGCGCAAGGAGGAGCTCATCACCGATCAGGGCGAGCTCGCCAAGATGTGGATTCTGCGCAAGCTCCTGCACCCGATGGACGAGCTGGCCGCGATCGAATTCCTGCTCGACAAGATGAAAGACACCAAGTCGAACGGCGAGTTCTTCGAGGCAATGAAGCGCTGATGCGGATGCCGGCCACGCGAGACCCGTGCCGGCTTCCAGTCCTGGGCTAAGGGGTCATACCGACCCCGCCGCCGACGGCTCTCTTGCCCCCGTCATCGCCCGCGTAGTGGTGTGCGGGGCGTCACGTCGGCGTCCGGCGACGCTGGCACAGGCGCGCCACCCCTAAGTAAGATTCGGCGAACCCCGCTCCGGCTGCGGGTAGGGAGTGCACGCTCGCATGCGCATCTGGCTCGCGGTCGCCGCGGTGGTTCTCGCGGCTCAGGCGCCTCTCGCGCATGCCGACCGCGACAAGCTCTCGGGGGCGCCCGAGCCGCCGCAGAAGCCGGAGCGCTCGAGCCCGATTCACGATCACTTCTACATCCTCGGCGCGTTCTACTCGCCCGTGGTGCACACCAATGTGCGCATCGACCCGACGACCGGCGTCCCTCCCGGCACGCTCGGCACGCCGGTAAACGCCGAGCGCGATCTCGGGCTGCCGTCGCGCCTGCACCAGGGCCGGGTCGAGTTCATGTTCCGCCTGCGCGAGCGCAACAAGCTGCGCGTCGAGTACTACGAGGCGGACCGCTCCGCCACCCAGCAGCTCGCCAACAACATCGTCTTCGGGGACCAGACCTTCCTCGCCGGCCAGGTGGTGCAGAGCTCGGTCAACTGGCGCACCTTCGGCCTGACGTATACCTATTCCCTCTATCGCAGCGACCGCTTCGAGGTGGGTACCGGCCTGGGTGTGTTCTTCATGGAAGCCGAGACCATGGGCGCGGTGCCGGCGACCGGGCAGGCGACGGACAAGTCCGCCGCCGAGCCTCTGCCGACACTGCCGCTCGATCTCACCTGGTGCATCTCGCGGCGCTTTTCCGTCACCGCGCGTGGCAACTACGTGAAGGCCGCGCTCAACGGCTTCAACGGCTCCTACACGGAGCTGCATGGCGACCTGCAGTACCGCTGGAATCCCTACTTCTCGCTCGGCGTGGGCTTCACCAGCATGCGCCTCGATCTGAGCGGCGACGCCAACACTGTCCCCGGGGTCGTGGACATGAGCTTCAAGGGCCCGGAGGCCTTCATCCGCTTCAGCTATTGATTTAGGCGGACGTCACTCCCCGGTCACTACATAGGCGCGCGCGAACAGCTCCGGCATGCGCACCGCGCGCCCGGAGTCGAGATTGATGCACACGTATTCGGTGCGTGCGCGTGCCAGGGTGATCCCATCGGCCGCACGCACCACCTGGAAGCGCCGCTCGACGCGCAGCCGGCCGTCGCTGTCGGCGATCCAGGTGGCCACGCGAACGCGATCACCGCTCAGCGCCGCGCGCAGAAAATCGATCTCGGTCCGCAGCGCCGCCATTCCGCGCCGCAGCGCGACGCACCGCTCGAGGGGCAGGCCGAGCGCCGCCGAGTGCGACCAGGCGGCGCGATCGAACCAGGTGAGGTACACGGCGTTGTTGACGTGCTCGTAGGCGTCGATGTCCGCGGCCTCGACCTCGAGCTCGATGACGTGAGGGGAGGCGTGCTCGAGGGGCATCAGCCCCTCAAGCGCCGGTATGCTCGCGCTCAACGGCGCGGTAGCCGATGTCCCGCCGATAGTGCACTCCCGCCCAGCGCACCGTGTCCGCGAGCGCGTAGGCCTGGCGCTGCGCCGCAGCGACGCTCGCGCCGAGACCCACGGCGCACAGCACGCGCCCTCCGTGGGTCAGCACCTTGCCCCCCTCGAGGCGGGTGCCGGCATGGAAAATCTTGCCGGGCAGCTGCGCGGCGCGCTCGAGCCCCTCGATTAAGTCGCCCTTGCGGACACTCTCGGGGTAGCCCGCCGCCGCCATGACCACACCGAGCGCCGCGCGCGCGTCCCACTCGGCGCGCAGTCCGTCGAGCCGCTTATCGAGCGCTGCCTCGATGAGCGCGGTGAGATCGGACTCGAGGCGCATCAGGATGGGCTGCGTCTCGGGGTCTCCCAGACGGCAGTTGAATTCGAGCACGTTGGGGGTGCCGTCGGGGGCGATCATGAGACCGGCATACAGGAAACCGGTGTAGGGGAGGCCGTCGGCCGCGAGTCCGCGGATCGCAGGCTCGATGACCTCGCGCAGGATGCGCTGGTGCAGGACGGGCGTGACCACCGGTGCGGGCGAGTAGGCGCCCATGCCGCCGGTGTTCGGGCCGCGGTCGCCGTCGTCGCGCCGCTTGTGATCCTGGGAGGAGGCGAGCGGCAGGACGTGCGCGCCATCGGCCATGACGATGAAGCTCACCTCCTCGCCGGAGAGGAATTCCTCGATCACCACTTCCTCACCCGCGCTGCCGAAGCGGCCCGCGAACATCGCCCGCACGGCGGCCAGCGCCTCGTCCACCGTCGCGGCGATCACGACCCCCTTGCCCGCCGCGAGCCCGCTCGCCTTGACGACCAGCGGCGCGGGCTGCGCGCGCAGCCAGTCGGGATCGAAGCTCTCACGGGTGAAAGTGGCCGAGCGGCCGGTGGGAATGCCGTGACGGCGCAGGAACTCCTTGGCGAAGGCCTTGGAGCCCTCCAGCCGTGCGGCGGCGCGCGTCGGTCCGAAGCACCTGAGGCCTGCGGCCTGGAAGGCATCCACTACGCCGGCCACCAGCGGCGCCTCGGGTCCGATGATGGTGAGATCGACCCGCTCGGCGAGGGCGAGGCGCCTCAGGCCCGGGACGTCCTCCGCCTCTACGGCCACGTTGCTCACTTTGGGCTCGGCAGCCGTGCCGGCGTTACCGGGTGCCACCAGCACCGCACTCACGCGTGGCGAGGACGCGCACTTCCAGGCGAGTGCATGCTCGCGGCCGCCCCCGCCGACGATGAGGACTCTCATCGCAGCTCGTGCCTAGTGCCGGAAGTGCCGCATGCCGGTGAACACCATGGCGATGCCGTGCTCGTCCGCGGCGGCGATGACCTCGGCGTCGCGCAGGCTCCCGCCCGGCTGGATGACCGCGCGGATGCCGTAACCGGCAGCGACGTCGAGATTGTCCCGGAACGGGAAGAAGGCATCGGAGGCCATTACCGCACCTGCCACCGGCAGTTTCTCGTCCGCGGCCTTCATGGCGGCGAGGCGCGTCGAGTACACGCGGCTCATCTGGCCGGCGCCCACGCCGATCGTGGCGCGCTCGCGCGCCAGCACGATGGCGTTCGACTTCACGAAGCGGCATACCGTCCATGCGAACCTCAAGTCGCGGAGCTCCGCGTCGGTCGGTGCACGGCGGGTCGGGACGCGCAGCTCGCCGTGCGGCAGATCCTCGAGGTCGCGCGACTGCACCAGCAAGCCCCCGGTCACGCTGCGCAGCTCGCGGCCGTCGCCCGGGTGAGTGCTCAGGTCGCCGAGGGCGAGCACGCGCACATTGGGCTTGGCGGCGAGCACCGCGGCCGCATCCGCGTGGACCGAGGGCGCGGCCAGAACCTCGACGAACTGGCGGGCAGTGATGGCACGGGCGGTCGCCGCATCGAGCTCGCGGTTGAACGCGATGATGCCGCCGAACGCAGAGGTCGGATCGGTCCGGTAGGCGTGCTCGTAGGCCTCGAGCGCCGTCGCGGCGACGGCGGCACCGCAGGGGTTCGCGTGCTTGACGATGACGCAGGCGGGGTCGGAGAACTGCCGCACACACTCGATCGCGGTATCGGCGTCGGCGATATTGTTGAAGGACAGATCCTTGCCCTGCAGGACCTCGGCGCGCGAGACGCTCGCGCCGTGGGCGGCCGGATCGCGGTAGAAGGCCGCGCGCTGATGCGGATTCTCCCCGTAACGCAGGTCCCCGATCTTGTCGAACAGCAGCGGCAGCGTCCCGGGGAAGGACGCCTGCGGCTCACGCGAGTGCGTATCGAGCCCCTGCGCCCGCCTTCCTACGGAGGGCTCGGCTGCCGCGGGTTGTTCGGAGGAGTGCGTATCGAGCCACGCGGCCACCACGGTGTCGTAGGCTGCGGTATGAGCGAAGGCCTTGGCGGCGAGGCGCTTGCGCGTCGCGGCGTCGCTTGCGCCCTGGTGCGTGTCGAGCTCCTTCAGGAGGAGCGGGTAGTCGGCCGGATCGACCACGACCAGCACTGACTCGTGGTTCTTGGCCGCGGCGCGCAGCATCGCCGGGCCCCCGATGTCGATGTTCTCGACCGCCTCGGCATAGGTGCAGCCTGGGCGCGCCACGGTCCGGGCGAAGGGGTAGAGATTGACGATCAGCAGATCGATGGGCGCGATGCCGTGCTGCGCCATCACCGCATCGTCGACACCGCGGCGGCCGAGGAGTCCACCGTGGATTTTCGGATGCAGCGTCTTCACCCGTCCGTCCATGATCTCGGGAAAGCCGGTATAGGCTGCGACCTCGCGCACGGAGACGCCGGCCGCGCCCAGCAGCCGCGCCGTGCCGCCGGTCGAGAGGATCTCGATGCCGCGCAGCTCGAGCGCGCGCGCCAGCTCGACGAGCCCGGTCTTATCGGAAACCGACAGCAGAGCACGGCGCACGGGCGGCGACGACATGGGCTTCAGCCCTCACGGCGGCCGGCGCCTGGGTTCGCGCCGGTGGGAACCAAAGGCTCAGGAGCCTGCAAGTCCGAACTGCTTCAGCTTCTTGCGCAGCGTGCCACGATTGATGCCGAGGATACCGGCGGCGCGGCTCTGGTTGCCCTGCGCGTAGTCGAGCACCACGCGAAACAGAGGTTCCTCGACTTCGCGCAGCACCAAGTCGTACAGATGGGCGGGTCGATGACCGTTCAGGCTCGTAAAGTACTCGCTGAGCGCGCGTTCGGCGTGATTGCGCAGCGGCAGATCGCGTCCATTCACTCTGGCGGCGGCGGCTTCACGAGTCCGAGTCTTCTTCTTTGCCGTCATGTGAGACCCCCCAGGGAAAAACCGTTCGTCAGGCCGCCACGGCGGCCTCGCCCACCCATTCGTCGAGATGCTTAAGCGCCTGCGCGAACTGTGCGACGGTATTCGCGGCCCCCATCAGATCCCGCCGGGCTTCCGCCGGCTCACCCAGCAGCTGCCCGCAATACCAGCCGAGATGTTTGCGCGCGATCCGGACTCCGGTCTCCTCGCCGTAGAAGCAGTACACCGAGTCGAGATGCGCGAGGATAATATCACGCAGGTCGCCGCGCAGAAGTGCCGGCGTCGCAAATCCGCCGGGCAGCTCCCCGTTGACAGTGCGAAAAATCCATGGCGCCCCGTGACTCGCGCGGCCGATCATTACTCCGTCCGCACCGGTGAAATCAAGTACCTCGCGCGCTTTTTTTCCGTCGCCGATGTCGCCATTGGCGAACACCGGAATCGATACCCGCGCCTTGATGTCGCGAATCGTCGCGTACTCCGCCGTCCCGGCGTAGAAATCCGCGCGCGTGCGGCCATGCACGGCGAGCGCTGCGATGCCACAGCGCTCGGCGATGCATGCAATGTTCACGGCGTTGCGATGCTCGCGGTCCCAGCCAGTGCGGATCTTGAGCGTCACGGGTACATCGACCGCGCGCACCACCGCCTCGAGGATACGCGCCACGAGCGGCTCGTCGGTGAGCAACGCCGAGCCACAGAGTCTCCCGCAGACTTTCTTCGCAGGACAGCCCATGTTCAGGTCGATGATCTGCGCGCCGAGCGCGACGTTGAGACGCGCCGCCTCGGCCAGTGCCTGCGGGTCGGCGCCGGCGAGCTGCACGACGCGCGGCTCGGGCTCACCCTCATGGTTCATGCGGTGGCGTGACTTGGACGTGGTCCACAGACGCGTGTCCGCGGTGAGCATCTCGGAGGCTGCGAGTCCCGCGCCGAGCGTGCGGCACAGGATGCGGAACGGCCGGTCGGTTACGCCCGCCATGGGCGCGAGCACGACGGGCGAGGGCAGGACGTAAGGCCCGATCCGCATGGTGAGCGCTGCTAGCGCGCGCTGGCTTCGTTGGCGCAGGCGACGCCGCCGCTCATCGGCAGGCAGGCATCGAGCTCGAAGCCCACGGCGTTCGCCCCCGGGTCCACGAACGCGAGCTCGGCGTCGATGCGCTGATCGCGGGCCATGAGCGCCGTCGGTGCGACGCTGCGCGGCAGGTAATCGCGCGGCTGCACGTCGCGCGATGCCAGGCGATTACCGAAGCGGTCCTGGAGCGTTACACGCAGCAGCGGCAGCGGCTGCGGCCCCTGCCCCGTATTGCGGATGCTGGCGCGCACGGTGATCGCACCGGCGCTCCCCGGGTCCACGGTGGCGCCGAGCTGTCGCACATCGTAGGCGCGCAGGTCCCAGCGCGGCATGAGCGTGATTCCGAGCGCCGCGTAGAGCGCGGTCAGCGGGCGGTTGAGGCGCGGGTCGGTGGCGAGCGTATCGCGCTGATGGTTGAGGATCTGCGCAAGCAGTACGAGCGCGAGCAGCGCCGCGCCCACGGCCCAGAGCAGCGCGCCGCGCGCGGCTGGCCGCTCGGCGGCGGTCTCGAGGGGCGGCAAGCTCCCCGCGTCCTCCTCCTCCGAGAGAGCTTCGGCGCGCTGCGGCACGGGCTCGGCCTGCGCCGGCCTGGGTGGCGCGGACGCGGATCGATCGTGGGCCGGGGGCCGCTGCGCCGGCGCGGGAGCCGAGCCGGCAGGCTCGCGGGCCGGGGTGGACGCGGTCTCGCGCGGCGCCGCGGGAGCGGGGGGGCTTCCCGGGGCGGGCGCGCTTCTCATGATGTCCGACAACAAGGCCGCGTCGAGCTCCACGTCGACCTCATCACCCGCTGCGGCGGGCCCGGGCGGTGTCACCGGCTCCTGGTTGGCGGCGACCAGCGCCTTGAAGGAGCCCGTCGCGGCGGTCCACTCCGGAGTCGGCGACGCTGCGACGAACACCGAGGCCGCATCCGTAGTCTCGGGATCGAATTCGAGCGCGTCCTCGGGAATCGATTCCTCTTCCGCGGCGGGCGGCGGCGGGGCGAGGTGCGATGCGGCGCGGGGGCGCGCTGCGGCCGGCGTGCTGGCGGGCTCCTGCGGACCGGGCTCCGCAAGCGGCGCCTCGCCGCCGCGCGCGGCGCGCTCGTCGGACAGCTGCGCCAGCGCATTGAACACGCTCGAGCAGCGGCCACAGCGCACGTAGCCCTGCGCGACCCGCAGGTCCGCGGCGGTCACGACCAGCGTCAGCGCGCACTTGGGACAGACTGTGAACATCGAACCCTCAAGCCCCGGAGTGCCTCGAGTGCCGGCGCGCTCTCAGGCAGGCCCAGTCGCCCCGTTCTCCGCACCCCTCAACATCAAACCACGCGGCGTAAGCGCCTGTCACGTCGGGCACCTCGTGCCGCATCAGGCCGGCGAGCACCGCCTCGCCGCCGGGACGCAGGAGCGCGGCGAAACGCGGGGCGAGCGCACAGAGCGGGCCCGAGAGGATATTCGCCATCAGGACATCGACGCCCGCGGGGAGCTCGGCCGCGCGCTCGTGGACGCGCACGACGGCGGCGACGCCGTTCTCGAGTGCGTTCTCGCGCGTGGCGAGGAGCGCCTGGCTGTCGATATCGAAGCAGTGAACCTCGGCTGCTCCGAGCTTGGCGCAGCTGAGGGCCAACACGCCCGAGCCGCAGCCGTAGTCGATGGCGCGTGCCCCGCGCAATTGATGCGCATGCGTATCGAGTGACTCGAGGCACAGCGCCGTGCTCGGATGCGTCCCGGTGCCGAAGGCGAGCCCGGGATCGAGCGTGACGACTACGGCGGCGGGATCTGCCACCTGCTCGTGCCGCGGGCACACCCACAGGCGCTCGCCGAAGCGCATGGCATGGAAGTCCTTGAGCCACTCACGCTCCCAGGCGCGGTCGGGGAGCACCGCGGCGCTCACCAGCGCGGGAGGCAGGGCCACGGCCGCGGCGAGGGTGAGCGCGAGCGCGCCCGGGTCGCCGGCGTCGACGAAGAGCGCCGTGAGGCGCGTCGCCGGCCACAGGCGCACCTCGCCCGGCGCCGGCTCGAGCACCGGGCTCGCGCGCGCGTCGGAGAAGCTGACCGCGGCGGCTCCACAGGCGAAGCAGGCGCGCTCCGCCTCCGCGGGATCGAGCGTTCCCAGATCGAAAGACACCTGGACGAGCGAGCTCATGCGCCGATCACGCGCGGCGGTCGTCCGGTCCCCGCTGCGAGGCGCTCACCGCAGACCCAGCCGCCGCTCCAGGTAGTGAATGTCGGTGCCGCCCTTCTGGAACGCTGCGTGGTTGAAGATCTCCTGGTGCAGGGCGACATTGGTCTTGATGCCCTCGATCACCATCTCAGCCAGCGCATTCTTCATGCGCGCGATGGCGGTATCGCGGCTGTCGCCGTGCGAGATCAGCTTGGCGATGAGCGAGTCGTAGTAGGGCGGCACGTTGTAGCCGGAGTACACGTGACTGTCGACGCGGATGCCGGGCCCGCCGGGGGCGTGCCACAGGCGAATGGGTCCGGGCGAGGGCATGAAGGTCTTGGGGTCCTCGGCATTGATGCGGCACTCGATGGCGTGACCGCGGATCTGCACGTCGCTCTGCGAGTAGGGCAGGCGCTCGCCGCTCGCGATGAGCAGCTGGGCTTTTACCAGGTCGATGCCAGTGATGAGCTCGGTCACCGGATGCTCCACCTGGATGCGGGTGTTCATCTCGATGAAGAAGAACTCGCCGTCCTCGTAGAGAAACTCGAGCGTGCCGGCGCTGCGGTAGCCGACCGCGCGGCAGGCCTCGACGCACCGGTCTCCCATGGTCTTGCGCTGCCTCAGGGTGATCCCGGGAGCGGGAGCCTCCTCGATCACTTTCTGGTGACGGCGCTGCATCGAGCAGTCGCGCTCGCCGAGGTGAATGACGTTGCCGTGCGCATCGCCGAGCACCTGGAACTCGATGTGGCGCGGCCGCTCGAGGAATTTCTCCATGTATACCTGGTCGTTGCCAAAGGCGGCGCGCGCCTCGGCGCGTGTGATGCCGATGGCGTTGAGCAGCGAGGCCTCGGTGTGCACCACGCGCATGCCGCGACCCCCGCCGCCGCCGGAGGCCTTGATGATGACCGGGTAGCCGATGTCACGCGCCACGCGCAGGTTCTCGTCGCCGTCCTCGCCGAGGGGGCCGTCGGAGCCGGGCACACACGGCACTCCGTGCGACTTCATGACCTTGATGGCCGAGACCTTGTCGCCCATGGTGCGGATGGTCTCGGCCTTGGGGCCGACGTACACGAAGCCGCTGTTCTCGACGCGCTCGGCGAAATCCGCGTTCTCGGAAAGGAAGCCGTAGCCGGGATGGATCGCGACCGAGTCGGTGACTTCCGCCGCCGAGATGATCGCCGGCATGTTGAGGTAGCTGCCGCTCGAGGGCGCCGGGCCGATGCACACCGACTCGTCGGCGAGCAGCACGTGCTTCAGGCTGTAGTCGGCGGTGGAGTGCACCGCCACCGTCTTGATGCCGAGCTCGCGGCACGCTCGCAGGATCCGCAAGGCAATCTCGCCGCGATTGGCGATGACCAGCTTCTCGATCATGGCCGGCTTATTCGATGACGAACAACGGTTGGCCGAACTCGACCGGATCGCCGTTGCGCGCCATGATGGAGGCGATGCGCCCGGCCTTGTCGGCCTCGATCTGGTTCATCATCTTCATCGCCTCGATGACGCAGAGGATCTGTCCGACCTTGACCTCATCCCCGATCTCGACGAACGGCTTCGCCCCGGGGGAGGGGGCCGCATAGAAGGTGCCGACCATGGGTGCGGTGATGACGTGCTCGCTCGATTTGGGCTTGGCGCCGGCGGCCTCGGCCAGCGCAGCCGGCTGCAGCTCCGGCACCCGCGCCGCCACAGCGCCCGGCGGCGCCGCCGCCGCGTGCACCACCTGCGTCACCGGTTGAGCGAGCGCGCCGGGGGCGGGCATGCGGCTGATGCGCACCGCCTCTTCCCCCTCCTTGATCTCGATCTCCGCGATGCCGGACTCCTCCAGCAGCTCGATCAGTTTCTTGATTTTTCGTATGTCCATGCCGGGTGTGTCCTCGGATCAGGTGCCGCGGGGGAGCTGGTGCGCGGCCGCGCGCACCGCCAGCTCGTAACCGAAGGCGCCGAAACCGGCGATCACGCCCACCGCGATATCGGAGAAGTACGAGTGCCGGCGGAAGGGCTCGCGAGCCTGCGTGTTGGAAAGGTGCAGCTCGATGAAGGGCAGGTGCGCCCCGAGCAGCGCGTCGCGAAGCGCGATGCTGGTGTGGGTGAAGGCACCGGGGTTGATGATCAGGAAGCTGACGCCCTCGGTCGGCGCGCGCTGAATGCGCCCGATGAGCTCGTGCTCGGCGTTGCTCTGAAACGTGATGAGCTCGTGCCCGGCCTCGCGCGCGAGCGCCACCGCCCGCTTCTCGATGGAATCGAGCGTGTCGGTGCCGTAGATCTCCGGCTCGCGGGTGCCGAGCAGGTTCAGGTTCGGGCCGTTCAACAGCAGCACTCGGGCCATGAGTGGGCGCGTCTTCTCGGGGCGCGTGGGTCACGCAAGCGCGGCGAATGTACCTTAATTCGCCGGTATTTGGGATAGTACTTGACGGGATCTGCTTGGATCTCGCAGGACCTGGCTCAGTCGCTCCCCTTGCCCCCCGCCCCTTGCGCACGGGCTGCCGCAAGCCGGCGGACCCCCTCGCCGATCTGCTCCCGGGCGGCCGCCAGACTGAGGCGCCCCGCGTCCAGGTCCGTCAGGCGCGCGAGAATGAACGTCGCCTCGTCCCGATGCAACTCCCCGACCTTGAGGGTCACCACCCGGCCCTTCGTGTCGGCGAAGACCGTGAAGGGCAGGACCGTGTCCATCCCGAACGCCGCCACGGCCTCGAGTCCTCCCTGCTCGCCGACGAGGATCGGATACCCGATGCCGAGCTCGTGGACAAATTTGCGCACGTTATCGGGGTGATCGATGGCAATACCGACAATTTTCAAGCCATTTGCTGATTTTTCCTGGCCAATTGTCTGCAGCAGCGGGATTTCCCGACGGCAGGGCTCGCACCAGGTCGCCCAGAAATTGACGGCAAGCGCCCGCCCCTGCCAGTCCTTGAGCCGGTGCGGGGTTCCCTCGAGATCCGGAAGCGAGAAATCCGGGAGCTGATCGGGGATCGCTCGTCGCTCGGGAGTCAAGTCCCGCGCTGCCGCCGCCGGGGCGGGCACGCTCGGCGCCGGAGCGTACCGCAGGGTCGGTTTTTGGGAGGCAATCAGGCGCTCGAGAACAAAGCCGGCGGTACCGGCGCCGAGCAGGATACCGGCGACCGCCAGCACGGCGGCGGCCGGGCGCCTGGCGCTCCTCACGGCGGCGCTTGCAGCGCCTCGCGCGCCCGCGCCGCGAAGGCGTCCGCCTTCAGGTACCCGACCACGCGATACTGACTCCGCTCCCGCCCGTCCGGACCGTAGAAGGCGATGGTCGGGGGACCCATGATTCCGAAATGCTTGAGCAGCGCCTGATCGTCGGCGTTGTCCGCGGTCACATCGGCGCGCAGCAGCGAGACATTGGCGAGCGAGCGCTGAACGCGCGGATCCGTGAACGTGTAGCGCTCCATCTCTTTGCACGACGTGCACCAGTCGGCGGAGAAGTCGAGCAGCACCCCGCGCCTCTGCGCGCTCGCCTCACGCACCTCGCGATCGAGATCGGCGACGGTGCGAATCCGGCGGAACGGCAGCTCACGCGCCTGGTGCGCGAGAGCAGGGATGGGACTGAAGGGGTCGGTGCCACCGAGCGCAGAGCCCGCGGCGAGCGCTACGCCGTAGAGCCCCGCGGCGAGCCCGGCGAAGCGCACCGTCCACACCACGCGCGGGCGCGCCTTGATCCCGAACCACAGGAGGCCGGCCAGCGTGAGTGCGGGCACCGCCCAGAGCAGCAGCGCCACGCGGTCGGGGACGATGCGCGCGAGCATCCACGCGGCCACCGCGAGCATCATGACGCCAAAGAGCTTCTTGACGAGGTCCATCCAGGGGCCGGCTTTGGGCAGGAGCTTCCCGGCGGACGCGCCCACGATGAGCAGCGGCGTCCCCATGCCGATGCTCATGGCAAAGAGCGCAGCTCCGCCGCGCGCGATCTGGCCGGTCTGGCTGATGACCAGGAGCGCCGCGACCAGCGCGGGACCTACGCAGGTCGTGACGATCAGGGCCGACAGCGCACCCATCACCGCCACACCGCCGAAGGTGCCGGCGGACTGGCGGTTGCTGACGTCGGCGATACGGCTCTGAATCGCGACCGGCATCTGCACGGTGTAGAGACCGAACATCGACAGGCCCATGGCGACAAACACCGCGGCGAACAGCGTCAGGACCCACCACTGCTGAAACAGCGCCTGCACCTGGTGGCCCATCGCGGCCCCGATGATGCCCGCGGCCGTGTAGGTCAGTGCCATGCCGAGCACATAGGTGACCGAGAGGGCGAAGGCGCGCGCAGTCGTCAGCCGCCTGCCGCCGCCAGCGATGATGCCGGAGAGGATCGGCACCATCGGCAGCACGCACGGGGTAAAGGCGAGGAGCAGTCCGGCCAGGTAAAAGCCACCGACCATCAGGAGGAAATTACCGGTGAGCAGGCGAGCGAAGCGCGACTGCTCGGAAGGCCCGGCTGTCCCCGGATCGCCGGTCGCGGCACTGCCGCTCGCAGCCCCGGCGCCGCCGGGCAGCGAGACGTTGACCGTCCTGGTGACGGGCGGGTAGCACAGACCTTTGTCCGCGCATCCCTGATAGGTCACCTCGAGCGCAAGCGGGAAAGCGCCGCCGGCGGCGCGCGCCACCGGCACGGTGACCCGCAGCTCATGGTGATAGATCTCCTGGCGCCCGAAGTACTCATCGGTCTTGAACTGGCCGGCGGGGAACTGCGGCGCGCCTAGCTCGGCGCTCGCGCTCGCGGTCGCGACCTTGATGCGTGCCTTGTAGAGGTAGTAGCCCTCGGCAATCTCCCAGTTGAGCTCGACCCGATCGCTTCCCCCCGCCAGGGCGTCGAAGCGAAAAGCCTGATCCGCCGGCAGGAAGTCGTCGCCCGTGGTCTTCACCGACGCGAGCATCGAGCGCAGGCTCTCGGAGGGCGCTGCGGCCGCTGGGGAGGCGGCAGAGGCCGGGGCCGGTGGCTCGGCTGAGACTACCGAAACCGGTACCGTAAGGATGAGAGCCGCTGCAAGAATATGTCTAATGCACACAGGCATATGCCGGCCTTTATAGCGCAAGCTTTGGACGAGTGGCAGGAACTGGGGTTCATCCCTTGAGAAGACCGCCCCACGATCGCGAAAACGGCCTCCTCGCGAAAAAACTCCGCTGACGTCTTGAATTCATAGGGCTCCTCCCTATCATTAGCAGCCGCGCCGGGGGAGTGCTAATAAGCTCCGCCCTGCGAATAACCATCCAATCATCAAGAGTTTTAAGGAGCGAACACCCATGAAGATTCGTCCTCTTCATGACCGCGTCATCGTGAAGCGCCTGGAAGAGGAGCGTACCTCCCCGGGCGGCATCGTGATCCCCGACACCGCGGCCGAGAAGCCGGTTCAGGGAAAGATCGTGGCGGTCGGCAAGGGCAAGATCCTCGAAGACGGCCAGGTTCGGCCACTCGATGTGAAGGTCGGCGACAAGATCCTGTTCGGCAAGTACAGCGGGACGGAGGTCAAGGTCGACGGTGAAGAGCTCGTGGTCATGCGCGAAGAAGACGTCATGGCCGTGATCGAAGGCAAGTAACGAGGAATCACGACAATGGCAGCCAAAGAAGTCCGCTTCAGCGATGACGCGCGCTCCCGCATGTTCAGGGGCGTGAATGTCCTCGCCAATGCCGTCAAGGCAACCTTAGGTCCCAAGGGCCGCAACGCCGTGCTCGAGAAGAGCTTCGGCGCACCTACCGTCACCAAGGACGGCGTGTCGGTCGCCAAGGAGATCGAGCTCAAGGACAAGTTCGAGAACATGGGCGCGCAGATGGTGAAGGAAGTCGCGTCCAACACCTCCGACGAGGCCGGCGATGGCACCACCACCGCTACGGTGCTCGCCCAGGCGATCATCCGCGAGGGTCTCAAGGCCGTCTCCTCGGGCCGCAACCCGATGGACATCAAGCGCGGTGTCGACAAGGCGGTGATCGCCGCCGTCGAGGAGCTCAAGAAGCTCTCCAAGCCCTGCAAGGATTCCAAGGCCATCGCCCAGGTCGGCACGATCTCGGCGAACGCCGACGAATCGATCGGCAAGACCATCGCCGAGGCGATGGAGAAGGTCGGCAAGGAAGGCGTCATCACGGTGGAGGAGGGCTCGGGCCTCACCAATGAGCTGGAAGTGGTCGAGGGCATGCAGTTCGACCGCGGCTATCTCTCGCCGTACTTCATCAACAACCAGCAGAACCAGACCACCGAGCTCGAAAAGCCGGTGATCCTGCTGGTCGACAAGAAGATCTCCAATATCCGCGAGCTGCTGCCGCTGCTCGAGGGTGTGGCCAAGGGCGGCCGCCCGCTGCTGGTCGTCGCTGAGGACGTCGAGGGCGAGGCGCTGGCGACGCTCGTCGTCAACAACATCCGCGGCATCCTCAAGGTGGCCGGCGTCAAGGCGCCGGGCTTCGGCGACCGCCGCAAGGCCATGCTGCAGGACATCGCCACCCTCACGGGCGGCACCGTGATCTCGGATGAGGTTGGACTGTCGCTCGAGAAGGCGACCATGAACGACCTCGGCGAGGCGAAGAAGATCATCGTGGAGAAGGAGAACACCACGATCATCGACGGCGCCGGCAAGCCGGCCGACATCAAGGCGCGCATCGAGTCGATCCGCCAGCAGATCGAGGAGGCCACCTCCGACTATGACAAGGAGAAGCTGCAGGAGCGCGTGGCGAAGCTCTCCGGCGGTGTCGCCGTGATCAAGGTCGGGGCCGCGACCGAGATCGAGATGAAGGAGAAGAAGGCCCGCGTCGAGGACGCGCTGCACGCCACGCGTGCGGCGGTCGAAGAGGGCGTGGTGCCGGGCGGCGGCGTGGCGCTGATCCGCGTGCAGAAGTCGATCGAGAAGCTCGAGGGCGCGAATGAGGACCAGGCGGTCGGCGTGCGCATCCTGTCGCGCTCGATCGAGGAGCCGCTGCGCCAGATCGTCGAGAACGCCGGCGAAGATGCCGCCGTGATCCTCAACAAGGTCAAGGAGGGCAAGGGCGCCTACGGCTATAACGCCGCCAAGGGCGAGTTCGGCGACATGCTCGAGGCGGGCATCCTCGATCCCACCAAGGTGACGCGTCTTGCACTGCAGAACGCGGCCTCCGTGGCGGGCCTGCTGCTCACGACCGAGGTCATGGTGGCCGAGGCTCCGAAGGAAGAGGAGCACAGCCATGCGGGACCGCCGGGCGGCATGGGCGGCATGGACATGTAAGGACCCCCTCTAAAGAGGTATCGATTCTGTAACAGTGAGCCGATAGGCTTTACATAACGGTTAGGGGTTCGCGCCCCGGCTCCCAGCCGGGGCGCTGCCCCCAAAGACGCGGAACAAGACCCCCTATTCCGCGCATCATTCGCAGGCCCCCTCGTGGGGCCTGTTTTTTTGGTTTATCGTGGCTGCGAGGATCCTCTCCGAGGAGATTCGCCATGGCTTACGCGAGCGCTTTTACGCGCGCACTGTTGGTCGCAGGGTGCGTCGGCTGCCTCGCGCTCGGCGCGTGCGCACGCCAGCAACAGGATGAGATGAGCTGGGCTCGCGCCGCCCTCGAGCGAAATGATCGCGTCGAGATCGTGGCGACCGACCCGCAGGCCCGTACCTTCACCGTGCGCAGCAAGGACACCGGCCAGCTCACCATCGTGCACGCCGACCAGCTGATCGGCTCGCCCACGACGGCGCCCCTGGGCTCGCCGGCTGCCGGCGCGGCACCCGCGCCGACCGCTGCGGCCACCGCTCCGGCGGGCACGGAGACCGAAGAGAGCTCCGCCAAGAGTGCACCGGCTGCCACTGCTGCCGAAGCGGCCAACGAGCGAGGCAAAGAGGCGGCGGCTCCGAGCCCGCCGCCGGAGCCCCCGGTGTTCGCCTCCCGCGCCCTGCATCCCGGTAGTCCCGCCCGTCCGGTGCCCGGACAGATTCTCGAGGCCGGGCCCGGCTACACCATCGAGGCGGGCTCGGGCCCGGCGGCCGCCCCCGCGGCGCGCGAGCCCGGTGCGAGCGGCGCCGCCGTCGAGCTTCGTCACGAGCCCATCGTGTGCCAGGGTCAGCGGCTGCTGCACATCGACAACCTCAATCTCCAGTTCGAGGGCGACGCGGTGAGCGCCGAGGACGGCTGCGAGATCCACATCACCAACAGCCGAATCCGCGCGACCGGCGTGGGCGTCTCGGCGCGCGCCGCCAACGTCCACATCGACAACAGCCTGATCGAGGGTGACGCCGCCTCGATCGATGCCTCCGACGGCGCACAGATCTACACCGCCTCCTCGAGATTCCGTGGCTTGAGCCGCCAGCTCGACACCGCGGCCGTGCACGACCTCGGGGGCAATGTCTGGAATTGACGCGGGCTCCGAGCTCGAGAAGCTCGTCGGGCGCGCCCTCGAGACGCTCGAGGCCGATGCTTCCGCACGGGTGGCGCTCGCGCGGGCGCCCGCCGAGATTCGCGCGTCGCTGACCCGGGTGCTGGCGGCGAGCGACTTCGTCGCCGAATCCTGCGCCCGCGACCCACGGCTCCTCGAAGCCTTGCTCTCGCGCGGCGAGCTCATGCGGCGCCTCCCGCCCTCCGAGCTCGGCGGGCGCGCGCCGCACCTGAGCGAGGCGACCGCGGAGGCGGAGGCCCAGCGCGCATTGCGTCGCTGGCGGCGTTACGAGCTCACGCGTATCGCGTGGCGTGATCTCGCCGGCTGGGCGGATCTCGAGGAGACCCTGGCCGATCTCACCGCTTTCGCGGATGCAGCCATCCGCACGGCCGTCGCCTATGCCCGTCATGGGCTCGTTGCGCGCTATGGCGAGCCGCGCTCCCCAGCTGGACAGGTCCAGCCGCTCGTAGTCGTCGCCATGGGTAAGCTCGGCGGCGGGGAGCTCAATTTCTCCTCGGACGTCGATCTGGTGCTGCTGTTCCCCGAGCACGGCGACACCGACGGCGCTCGCGGCATCGCCAACGAGGAGTTCTTCACGCGCCTCGCGCAGACACTGGTGCGGCTGCTCGAGGCGCCGACCCCGGAAGGCTTCGTGCTGCGGGTGGATCTGCGCCTGCGGCCCTTCGGCGACTCCGGGCCGGTGGTGGCGAGTTTCGCGTCCTTCGAGGACTACCTGCCGAGGCACGGACGCGACTGGGAGCGCTACGCCTACGTCAAGGCGCGCGCGCTCACCGCTCGCGAGCGCTACGCCGAGATCGAGGCTGCGGCGGTGCGCCCGTTCGTCTATCGCCGCTATCTCGATTACGGCGTATTCGAGAGCCTGCGGGAGATGAAGGCGCTCATCGCCCGCGAGGTCGAGCGGCGCGAGCTCGCCGATGACATCAAGCTCGGCCCGGGCGGCATCCGTGAGATCGAGTTCATCGTGCAGGCGCTGCAACTGACGCGCGGCGGGCGCGATCGCGGCCTGCAGACCCCCGCGCTGCGCGTCGCGCTGGCCCGCCTCGGGGAGACGCGCATCCTGCCGGCCGAGGTGGTTACGCAGCTCGAAGCGGCGTATGTCTACCTGCGCCGGCTCGAGAACCACCTGCAGATGCTCGCCGACGCCCAGGTGCACGCACTGCCGGTGGAGCCGCTGGCGCGCGCGCGGATTGCGCTCGGCATGGGTGCGCGCGACTGGCCGGCTCTGCTCGATGAGCTCAAGCGGCACCGCGACTGCGTGCGCGGGCACTTCCGCGAGGTCATTCTCGGAGGCGGTGCGGAGCACGATGCCGCGGTGCGGATCGACCTCGGGCGGTTCTGGGACAGCCGGGCTGAGACGGCGGCGCTCGCCGAGTCGCTCGCTCATGCCGGCTTTGGCGACAGCGCCGAGGCAGCCCGCCTGCTGCTCGAGCTGCGCTCATCGAGCCTGGTGCGCAAGCTCGACGAGCCGGGCCGCAGGCGGCTGCAGGCGCTGCTGCCGGTGCTGCTCGCGGATGTGGCGAAGAGCCGTGCGCAGCTGCCGGTGCTGCGCCGAATCCTGAAGATCATCGAGGCGACGGGTAAGCGCTCGGCATATTTTGCGCTGCTGCGCGAGAACGTCGCGGCGCGTGTACGCCTCGTCGAGCTGGTCGGGCACGGCGAATTCCTGGCGGCACAGATCGCCGCGCAGCCCTTGCTGCTCGACGCGCTGATCGACGCGCGCCTGCTGTCACAGCTGCCGACCCGTGCTTCGCTTGCGGCGGAGCTCGGGCAGCGTCTCGGCCAGCTGCACGATGAGGAGCCGGAGCACCAAGTGGAGGCGCTGCGCCACTTCCAGAGCGCGGCCCTGTTCCGTGTGGCGGTGGCCGACCTGACCGGCGCCATGCCGCTCATGCAGGTGAGCGATCGGCTCACCGACATCGCCGAGCTCATCATCGAGCGCGCGCTCGAGCTCGCATGGCGGCAGATGACCGCCCAGTTCGGGGTGCCGACCTGCGGCGACGGCCGGCCGGTGAATATCTGCGCGTTGGGCTACGGCAAGCTCGGCGGCATGGAGCTCGGCTACTCATCGGATCTCGACCTGGTGTTCCTGCACGACTCGCACGGCGAGCGTCAGCAGACCAGCGCCGCACGCCCGATCGATAACCAGCTGTTCTTCGTACGCCTGGCGCAGCGCATCGTGCACCTGCTCACCATGCATTCCGCGGCCGGGCGGCTCTACGAGGTCGATGTGCGGCTGCGGCCGAGCGGCAAGGGAGGGCTGCTGGTCACCAACATCGAGGCCTTCGCCGAGTACCAGCGCCGCGAGGCCTGGACCTGGGAGCACCAGGCCTTGCTGCACGCCCGCAGCGTCGCCGGCTCGCCGCAGCTGCGCGCCGAGCTCGAGCGCGTGCGGCTCGACGTCCTCTGCCACCACGTGCGCCGCGACAGCCTGCGCAGCGAAGTGCGCGCCATGCGCGAGCGCATGCGCCGCGAGCTCTCCAAGGGCGATGAGTCGCGATTCGACATCAAGCAGGATCCGGGCGGCATCGCCGACATCGAATTCCTGGCGCAGTACTGGGCGCTCAAGTGGGCGGAGCGCTACGCGGCGGTGGTGATGTTCGCCGACACCATCCGCCAGCTCGAGTCGGTGGCCTCCGCGGATCTCGTGCCACAGGCTGACGTCGACGTCCTCACCGGCGCCTATCGCGCCTACCGCGCCACGGCGCACCACCTGGCGCTCGCCGGCCAGCCACCGCTCACCTCCCCGGGCGAGTTCCGCACCTTGCGCGCCGAGGTCACCCGCATCTGGGACTCGGCCATGGGCGCGGAGTCATCTGCGGGGCAGGTATAATCTGCGCCACCGAAGCGCACGCTCAGCGAAAGACTCCTCCATGGTCGCCCCCGCACGGCCGCTCATCCAACCGAACGCACAGAACCAGTACGACGTGACGGAGGAGGACCTGCCGCTCGCGTGTCCGATGCCGCAGATGTACCTGTGGAATTCGCATCCGCGCGTGTACCTGCCGATCAGGGAAACCGGGTGGGCGAAATGTCCGTACTGCAGCGCGGAGTACACGCTGCGGAAGTGACCGCGGGCGGCGGCGCCATGGCATCACTGCCGCTTGAGTCAAGAGCGCGCCGTCAGTTGAAGAGCCTGAAGTCCGCCGGTAGCCGGATCTCGCCCACGGCGTCCGGGTCGAGCCGGCCGCCAGCGGCGCGGCCGCCGCCTCCCGGCGCGCCCTCATCGTCGAAGGCCGTCGGGGCCGGGACCGCGAGCGTCGGTCCACCCTTGGCTTTGAGCGCCGCGTTCAGCGCCGGCAGCTCCTTCGAGGTCAGCCTGGAGAACTCGCCGGCCGCGTCGCTGAGCTGGCTGCGGAGCCCGGCGATATTGTCGAGCTGGTAGGCCGACGGCGGCCCTTCCCAGGAATTCACGGCGCCGTAGAGCTGATCGGTGTGCTCGCGCAGCCGCTCCTCGCCCGTGATCGCGCCGCCCTCCGTGGTCGCGACGATCTCCTTGCGGATCTTGTCGAGCTGCTGGTCGAAGTCGGCGAGCTTTTTCTGCAGCGGATCGCTCGCCGGCCGGCCCTTGTTGGCCGCCGCGACCTGCTGACGCAGTCCCACGATCTGCGCGAAGAACTGCGTCTCGTCGTTGAAGAGCGTGTATACCTTCATCGCCGCCTCGTACTGCGCCTTGCGGTCCGCCGCAGTCCAGGTGACGCGCCGATCGAGCCCGACATCGATCCTGGTGTCGTAGGTCTTGCCGTTGTCCTCGATGCGGATGGTGTACGCGCCCGGCAGCACGCGTGGTCCCTGGGTGGCCGCGAAGGCGACCTGCACGGCAGGCGGCACGTGCGGCGCCGGCAGATGCATCGTCCACAGCACGCGGTTCAGGCCCCGCCGGCTGCTCGCCGGCAGCTCATCCACCACGTGGCCGCCCGCATCGAGCACTTCGATCTTGAGCTTGCCGAACAGGTGCCGCGTCCGCTGGTAGTAGGTGATGACCGCGCCCGCCATCGGGTTGTCGCCGATGAAGGCGGCGGCGCCGGTGGGCGCGCCACCGTCGGCCTCGATACGCTGCTGCACCGGGCGCGCCGACACGAAGGTCATATCCTGGGCGAGCAGCTGCGGCGTCAGCTGACGCAGCGGGGTGATGTCGTCGATGATCCAGATGCCGCGGCCGTGCGTGGCGAGCACCAGATCGCTGTCGCGCCGCTGCACCGCCACGTCCCGGACCGCGACCGCCGGGATGTCGCCGCCCTTGAACTGACCCCAGTGGGCGCCGCCGTCCACCGAGATCCACAGCCCGAACTCGGTGCCGAGGAACAGCAGGGATTTGTCGACGGTGTCCTCCTTGATGACATGCGCATAGCCGCGCACGGTCTTCGGCTCCTGCGAAGTCACGAGCGGCGACCAGGTCTTGCCGAAGTCGCGGGTCACATAGACGTAGGGGGTCATGTCACCGAAGGTATGCCGGTCGAAGGCGGCATAGGCGGTGGCCGCGTCGAAGCTGCTGGCCTGCACCCAGTTCACCCACGAGCCCTTCGGCACTCCGTGCACGTTGCCGGCCACGTTCTCCCAATGCTGCCCGTCGTCGCGGGTGAGCTGCACATTGCCGTCGTCGGTGCCCACCCAGATCGTTCCCTTGCTGAGCGGCGACTCGCTGATCGAGTAGATCGTGGTGTGCATCTCGGCCGCCGAGTTGTCCACCGTGACGCCGCCCGACTGCTCCTGCTTCTGCATGTTGGGATCGTTGGTGGTCAGGTCCGGAGAGATCCGCTGCCAGCTCTGGCCGTGGTCGCGCGACCGATAGAGGAACTGCGAGCCGATATAGACCGTGGCGGGATCATTGGGAGAGAGGGCGATCGGAGTGTTCCAGTTGAAGCGCAGCTTCTTGTAGAGCTTCAGATCCTCGGCGCCGAGCCGCGGCTGGATGTCGCGCGTCTCGAGCGTGCGCATGTTGACGCGCCCGACCGTGCCTCCCTGCGATTCCGCGTAGGCATAGTCGGGGTCGGAGGGGTCGGGGTGCATCCAGAAGCCGTCACCCCCGAACAGCGCCACCCAGCGCGCGCTGGTGATACCCCCGGGATAGGCCGAGTCACCCCGCCACGAGCCGTTATCCTGCAGGCCGCCGTAGACACGGTAGGGATCGGCGTTGTCGACGCTCACGTGGTAGAACTGCGAGAGCGGCAGATTGTCCGACTTCCACCACTTGTTGCCGCCGTCGTAGGAGGTCCACAGTCCGCCGTCGTCGCCGTTGAACACGTGCTGCGAGTTGGCGGGATCGATGAACACGTCGTGCACGTCGCCGTGCGCGCCGTTGAAGCCGCCGACGGTCGTGAAGCTGTGGCCGCCGTCCTCGCTGAGGATCAGCGCGCCGTCGGTCTTGAACACGCGCTTGGGATTCCTCGGGTCGACGATCAGATTGGCGAAGTAGAACGGGCGCCACACCATCCAGGTGCTCTTGTCGCCGCGCTCCCAGGTGCCGCCGCCGTCGTGCGAGATGAAGAGCGCCGAGTCGGTCGACTCGACGAAGGCGTAGACGGTCTGCGGCTCGCTCGGCGCGTAGGCGATGGCGATGCGCCCATAGGGCTTGGCGGGGAGCCCCTTGTTGGCCTCCACGGTGAGCTCGGTCCAGCTCTTGCCGCCGTCGGCGCTGCGGAACAGGCCGCTGCCGGAGGCCGCCTTCGGACCGTCGCCGCCGGAGCGGAACGTCCAGCCCTTGCGGCGGAAATCCCAGAGACTCGCGAGCAGCACATCGGGGCTGCCCGGCTGCATCGCGACGCTCCCGCAGCCGGTCGAGAGGTTCGCGCCCTTGAGGATCAGCTGCCAGCTCTTGCCGCCGTCGGTGGTCTTGTAGAGGCCGCGGTCGGGGGAGTCGCTCCAGAGCTTCCCCGGGACGCAGGCGTAGACCGTATCGGACGAGCGCGGATCGACGACGATCTTCGAGATGCGCTCCGAGCTCTTCAGTCCGACGTTGGTCCAGGTCTCGCCGGCGTCGGTGGACTTGTAGATCCCGTCGCCCACCGAGACGCTGTTGCGCGTCCAGGACTCGCCGCTGCCGACCCAGACGTTCTCGTGGTGGGTGGGATCGACCGCGACCGCGCCGATCGACTGCACCGGCTGCTTGTCGAACACCGGCTTGAAGATCGTGCCGCCGTCGGTCGACTTCCACACGCCGCCGCTCGCTGCGGCGACGAACAGGGTCAGCTTGCCGGAGGCGTCGTTGTAGCCGTCGAGCGCTGCGATGCGCCCGCTCATCGCGGCGGAGCCGATGTTGCGCGAGCCGAGACCGGAGATCACCCCCGAGTCGGCCACCGGCTCGGCAGGCACGACCGCGGGAATGTTGGCGGCAAGGACCAGCGCGCCGGCCAGCGCCAGGAATGAGAATCGCATGGGTCTGTCTCCCTGAGAGTTTATTTCGTCGCGACAGTGGCCGGCGGTGTTGCCGGGAAGCGGAACAGCGCGCCGTCGAGCGCCGCGTTGGCTTCTGCCTTGTCGAACTGCACTTTCTGGCGATCGCTCGAGCCGTTGGGCCCGGAGGACTGCGCGAAGGCAAAGTAGACGCCGTTCACCTGCTCGTAGTCGCCATAGTCGGTGACGGTTTCCCTGGGTATCCCGTGCTGGATACGGCGGTTGATGGTGCGGATCTCGAGGAAGTAATCGGGATCGAGGAATACGTAGGTGATATCGCCGTTGGGACGCGTGACGCGCAGCTTGTAGGCATCCGTGCCGTCGACGTCCTCGGTGCCGAGATAGTCGAGCTTGTAGCCCTTGGCCTTATAGTCGACCAGTGCGCCGGTGAAGTCGGCCGCATCCTCGCTGAGCTCCTTGGCGTCGTCGGCCGACATCTTCTCGGGGTCCTTGCGGCCCTGGAACGGATTGACCTTCCAGCCCTGCGTGCCGTCGTAAGCCTGGATCAATGTCAGTCCCTGAAGCGTTGCCTCGTAGCGGACCGAATCCGGGCGCGCGACCATGGCGAGGTAGCCGAGCTGCAGCGTGTCGCCGTTCACCAGCACCTTACCGGTGAGCCGCAGCGAGTGGAGGGCGGCGAGCTTGTCGGCGCCGCCTTTGGCCGCGACGTTCCTGGCGGCGAGCTCGTCGGCGGTATAGGCGAAAGCAGAGGATGCTGCGGTGAGCAGCACGAGAGCGGCAAACAAGCGCATGCGCTTAACTCCAGTGTCTCTTCGGTGGATCTTTCTATGATGCGCTGCTGCCCGCGAGGGCACCAGCCGCGTCACGTTCCTTCAGGCGCTCGATCCCTTCGTTCCGGCGCTCAATCTTCGTCCGCGGCGTTGACATCGCGCGGCGGCGCGAGGTCGGCCCGCACCGGGGCGAGGCGCGCGGCCCTCAGCTGCCGGTTGAGATCCGGAAGCTGCGCCTGCAGCCTGCGCCACTCGGCCAGCAGGCCCGCGAGACTCTCGCGGGCGATCGCCGTCGCCGCCAGCTGCGCCGCGGTCGGCGGCGCATCGCCACGCAGCAGCTCCGCGTACAGCGCGCTGATGTGGCCCTGCACGCCGGGCAGCAGCACGGCTTCGCCTGCCGGCTTCTGTGGCGGCTCGCTCTTCTCCTCCTTCGATTCGAGCAACGCGCTGAGCTGTGCCTGGTAGTCAGCCACGGCCTGCGCCGCGGCGCCGGCGGGCTTGAGGGCCTGCAGCTGCGCCTGTTCCGATTGAGCTGCGAGAAGCGCCTGCGAGCTGTCGGTGAGGAGACCGGCCAGCTCGGTCGCCAGGCGCAGTTGCTCGGCGAGCGCGCCCTCGGGCAGCCGCACGCGCGGGTCCGCCTTCAGCGTGAGCGGCTGCTCGAGCTTGCGGCCGTCGACCGTGAGACGCACGAGGTAGCTGCCGGGCAGCGCCAGCGGCCCTTCCGGCTGCCGCGGCGTCGCGTGCGGCACCGCCGAGATCGGATAACCGTGCGTGGCGGACACGGGGTCGGCGTAACGCAGGTTCCACACCCAGCGGTGCACACCGCCGCTCGCCGGCAGGACGCGCGGTGCGCTGAGCCAGTAGGCCGGGATCAGCTCGCGAGCGAGCTCATCCGCCGACGGCACGGGAGCATCGTCGCTGCGGAAGCGGCGCACGAGCTTGCCCGCGCTGTCGAGGACTTCGAGCGTCACTGGCTGCCTGGCGTCGTGCGGCAAGAAGAACTCGATGACGGCGCCGGCCGGGGGATTGGCGGCGAGCGGCTCGTCGGGCGGGATGGGCGTGTCGGTCCAGGTACTGCGATGCACGCGGTAGGCGGCGGCGGGACGGAACAGGACCGCATCACGCATGGGCGCGCTCGTCAGCTGCCGCAGCCGCGCGATGTCGTCGAGTACCCAGAAGGAGCGGCCATGCGTCGCCACGACCAGGTCATCGTCATGGATCAGCAGATCGCGCATCGAGGTGTGCGGCAGATTCAGCTGCAGCGAGTCCCAATGCTCGCCGTCGTCGTACGAGACCCACACGGCCTTCTCGGTGGCCGCGAACAGCAGCCCGCGGCGCACGGGGTCCTCGCGCACGGCGTTCACCGGCGCATCGCCGGGAAGCTCGGCCGCGATCGGCTGCCAGCTCTTGCCGCCGTCGCGCGTGCGATAGATGAAGGGGCGCAGATCGTCGATCCGCAGGCGGCTCACCGAGACATAGGCGGTGTCCACATCGAAATGCGACGGCTCGATCTGTGTCACCTTGCTCCAGGGGATGAGCTCGGCAGGCGTGACGTTGCTCCAATGACTGCCGCCGTCGCGCGTCACCCAGACGAGGCCGTCGTCGGTACCCGCCCAGAGCGTGTCGATATTCTTCGGCGAGGGCCCCAGCGCGTAGATGACGCCGCGCTGCTGCTCCGCTCCCTTGGGGTGCTGTGTGGCGACGCTCGCCGGCACGGCGCCCGCCTCGCGCGCGAGGTCGGGACTGATCGCCGTCCAGGTCATGCCGCCGTCGGCCGTCCGCCACAGCCGGTTGAGCGCGTAGTAAAGAACATGAGGGTCGAGCGGCGAGAACAGCAGCGGCTGCGTGCGGTCCGCCCGCACGTCGGGGCCGCGCACCGGAGCCGGCGTGACGTTCTGCACCTGTCCGGTGGACACGTGGAACTTCGACACCTCGGTGCGGCCGGCACCGTAGATGACATCCGGGTCGAGGGGATCGGGGGCGACGTAGCCGTACTCGATGACGCCCACCGGGTGCCAGTCGCGGTCGGTGATCGAGCCGTCGTTGCCGCGCGTCGCGATGCAGACTGAGCCACTCTCCTGCTGGCCGGCGCACACCCGGTAGGGGAAAGTCGGCGTGGCGCTCACGTGATAGAGCTGCGCCGTCGGCTGGTTGAGCCAGCTGCTCCAGCTCTCGCCGCCGTTCACGGTGATCACCGCGCCCTGATCACTCACCAGCGCGAGCACGCGCGGGTCGCTCGGGCTGATCCACAGGTTCTGGTAGTCGTCGCCGCCCGGCGCCCCCCGCAGCGGCGTCCAGGTCCTGCCGCCGTCGGCGGACTTCAGGGTCACGATCCCGATGCTGTAGACGATGTCGGCGTTGGTCGGGTCGACGCGCAGCACCGTCAGATCACCGCCACCGATGCGCAGCGAGGCGCGCGGATCGGTGGTGATCCGCGTCCAGTGCTCGCCGGCGTCGTCGGAGCGGAAGACGCCGAGGCCCGCCGCCGACTGGTAATCGCCCGGCTCCGTGGTGCCGACCGCGGCGTAGATGCGCTGCGGCGCGCTCGCGGCGATCGAGAAGTTGATCTGGGTGAGATTCTCGGGGAGACCGGCGCGCAGGCGCTTCCAGGTCGTACCGCCGTCGGTTGACTTGAAGAGGCCGCCGTTGGTGCCCTCGAACTCGTTCTTGTCCTCCCACGGCCCGAGACGCGATTGCCACAGCGCCGCGTACACCACGTCCGGGTGCAGCGGATCGAGCGCCACCGCCGAGCCGCCGGTATCGGCATCCTGGTAAAGAACGCGGTCCCAGGTCGCGCCCCCATCGCGCGAGCGGTAGATGCCGCGCTGCTCGTTCGGGCCGTAGGGGTGGCCCAGTACCGCGGCAAAGAGATGGTTCGGGTCGCGGGGATCGACCGCGAGCTCGGGAATCTGCTGACCGTCGGTGAGCCCGCCGTGGGTCCAGGTGTGCCCGCCGTCGGCGGAACGGTAAACGCCGTTGCCGATCGACAGGTCCGGCCGCCGCAGGCCCTCGCCGCTCGCCGCGTAGATGACGTTGGGATCCGAGGGCGCGACCGCGATCGCGCCGATCGACTGCGTCGGCTGCTGGTCGAAGACCGGCTGCCAGGTGCGGCCCGCGTCGCGCGTCTTCCACACGCCGCCGTTGACCGCGGCTATGTAGAAAACGTTCGGTTGCGACGGCACGCCGGCCACGGCCCGCGTGCGGCCGCCGCGCGCGGGTCCGATCATGCGCCAGCTGAGCTCCGCGTAAGCACCCGCGGGCTGGTGCTGCGCGGGGACGGTGCCGGAGGCGATGGCGAGCGCCAGGAGGGGCAGAATCGCCATGGAGGTCGTTGGGTTCAGGCGCACGGTCTTGGCCCTGTGTTTATTTTGACCGCGCACGATACACCCTCGGCGGGTGAATCGACATTCCCGCCGCCGGGGGCGCGCGCTAGCGGTACTGCTGGTAGGACTTTTCCTCGACGATGCGCGAGCCGAGCCGGGTGTTGACACGCCTCTTGATCGCCGCGCGCTCGTCGTTCGAGACGTACACCGCGCGCGCCAGCTCGATGAACTCGCGGTCGAAGGTCTGCTTCGCTTCCTTGTCGCGGATGCGATCCTCGATGTCCCACAGCCGCTCGTTCACCTGCTGCAGCGCGCGCTCCTCCTGCATGAGGCCCCGCTCGGCGCAGCCGGAGTCGCGCCAGGTCGTCTCGAGGAGCGCCAGCTCGGTTCTCACGTTGGCGAGCTTGGCGGCATCGGGGATGCGGGCCGCCTTGATCCTCAGGATGGTGATCTTGTCGAGCAGTTCGCCCGGTGAGACCGGCACGAGAATGTCGTTCATGCGCGCGATCCTAGCAACTCGTCGAGCCGGGCGGTGACTTCCTCGACCTGGATGAGGTCCATGACACCCGGCTCCTCGATCTTGTGCCCCCAGGGGAGCTCCTGCGGCTCGCAGCCGCGGAAGGCGCGCGCCGCGCGCGCGTAGGCGTCGACACACCAGCGCCCCGACAGATACGGTCCGCAACGCGCCGGGTTGGTCGCCGCGTACAGCCCGATCACGGGCGTGCCGACCATGGTCGCCATGTGCGCGGGGCCTGAGTCGGGACTCAGCAGCACGGTGGCGCGCGCGAGCAGCGCCAGCATTTCCGGCAGCGTGTCCTGTCCGATCTGGTTCACGAGCGCAACGCCCGCAATCCCCGCGATCGCCTCACCGGCGCGCCGCTCGGTCTCGCTCGGGCCCCCGGCGAGTATCACCCGCATGCGATGCCGGCTGACGGCATGCCGGGCGAGGGCCGCGTAGCGCTCGTGACTCCAGTTGCGCCGCGCGTGACGCGAGCAGGGACTGATCACCAGCGTCGGTTGCGCATCCGGTACCAGGCGCTCGGCGTAGGCGCGCGCCGCGGCCGGCAGCGGCACGTCCCAGCGCAGCAGCCGCTCGCGGATGCCGAGCGCCGCGGGGAAGCCGAACAGGCTGTCGAGCACGTGCTCGCGCGACTGCGCTGCGATGCGGGCGTTGGTGAACAGCCACTGCAGCTCGCGGGCGCGCGCGCGATCGAAGCCGAGCTTGATGGTGGCGGGCACGACGAGCGCCGCGAGGCTCGCGCGCAGCGCCAGCTGCATGTGCAGCAGCACGTCGAAATGCCGGCCGCGCAGCTGCGCGCGCAGCGCGCGCCACGGCCCGAGTCCTGCGCCCTTGCTCACGGTGATAAACTCGACGCCCTCGATGAGGCTCATGAGGCGCGCTTCGGTCCGCCCGACGATCCAGGTCAGCTGCGTCGCCGGCCAGGCCTGCTGCAGGGTGCGCACGACCGGCACGACGTGGCAGGTATCCCCGATCGCCGACAGCCTGAGGATGCAGACACTGCGCGGCGGTTCGGCGAGAGGCAGCATGATGGAGTCAGGTTTGTGAATGGGCGCTGGGCGCTCGGACCGGAGGTGAAACGCGGCGCTCTCGCGGGCGGCGCCATGCTATATGACGGTTCCCGGGTGAGCAATTTGAGCGCCGAGTGGTTCACGCCCGGGTACTGGCAGTCGCTGGGCGCGCTCGACGGCAGCGCCGGCGGGCGTGGCGCGGCCTATTTTCTCAGCGCCGAGACGCGACGTTACGTACTGCGCCACTACCGCCGCGGCGGAATGGCGGCGCATCTCAGCGCCGACCACTACCTCTGGCGGGGCGAGAACAGCACCCGGCCGTTTGCCGAGTGGCAGATGACCTACAGCCTGCATCGTGCGGGACTCCCGGTACCGGCGCCGATCGCGGCGCGCTATCAGCGCCGCGGACTCAGCTACACCGGCGACCTCATCACCGAGCGTCTCGCGACGGTGGGCTCGCTCGCCGAGTGTCTGCGCACCGGCGCGCTCTCGATCCTCACCTGGATCTCCATCGGACGCTGCATCCGCCGCTTCCACGACCTCGGCGTGTGCCATGCCGACCTCAACGCGCACAACGTGCTGCTCGCCGAGGACCAGGTCTACCTCGTCGATTTCGACCGCTGCCAGCTGCGCGGCGCCGGCTTATGGCGTGACGGGAACCTGGTGCGCCTGCGCCGCTCGCTCGAGAAGATCACCTGGGGTCTGCCGCCCGAGCGCTTCGGCGAGGCCGACTGGCACGGACTGCTCGACGGTTACCGGCAGTCCTCGGGCAGCCCGAGTCCCGAGCTGCCACCGGCCGCCTGAAGGCCGCGCGCCTTGCGTTTCCTCTACCTCGTCGCGGTGTATCTCACGGCACCGATCATCTCGATCGTGCTCTTGTGGCGCGGGGTGCGCGATCGCAGCTACTGGCACAATTTCCGCGAGCGCTTCGGCTTCGGGCCGCCGCGTGCGCCGCAGGGCGTGTGGCTGCATGCCGTGTCGGTCGGCGAGGTGCAGGCGTGCGCGCCGCTCGCGAGCGCGCTCTACCGGCGCCATCCGGGAGTACCGCTCACCGTCACGACTTTCACGCCGACCGGCGCGGCGCGTGCCCGCTCGCTGGTCGGCGACATCGCCGAGGTGCGCTACGTGCCCTACGATCTGCCGGGCGCGGTGCGGCGGTTCCTCAGGCGCGTCGACCCCCAGCTCGCGGTCATCTTCGAGACCGAGCTCTGGCCGAATCTCTACCGCGAATGCGGGCGGCGGCGCGTACCGCTGGTGCTGGCGAGCGCGCGCATCTCGGAGCGTTCGCTCGGCCGCTACCAGCGTCTCGGCGCGCTGTTCCGCGACGCGCTGTCGCAGGCCGCGGTGGTCGCGGCCCAGGGCGAGGCGGACGCGGCGCGGTTCCGTGCGCTCGGCGCTGCCGCCGACAGCACGCACGTGACGGGAAACCTCAAGTTCGACTTCGAGCTGCCGGAGGGCCTGACGGAGCGTGGGCAGCGGCTGCGGGCGCAGTACGCGCCGGGGCGGGCGCTGTGGGTGGCGGGCAGCACTCACGAGGGCGAGGAAGCGGCGGTGCTCGAGGCACAACGCGCGGTGCTTGGCATGCACGCCGGGACGCTGCTGGTCATCGCGCCGCGGCACCCGGCGCGCTTCGCGGCGGTGGCGCAGCAGCTCGCGGCAGCCGGGGTGCGCTTGGCGCGCCGCTCGGACAGCAGCGTGTCAGCCTCCGCCGAGGGGCCCGAGGTGCTGCTGCTCGACTCGCTCGGCGAGTTGCTCGAGTTCTACGCGGCGGCCGACGTCGCCTTCGTCGGCGGCAGCCTGGTGCCGGTGGGCGGCCACAATCTGCTCGAGCCCGCCGCGCTCGGCTTGCCGGTCCTCACCGGCCCCCACAATTCCAACGGTGCCGACGTGGCGCGGCTGCTCGTCGCGCGCGGCGCCGCCGAGATCGTCCACAACCCGCAGGAGCTCGGCGCGCGGGTGAGCGCGTTGCTCTCGGATCCGGCGGAGCGCGCGCGCATCGGGGCTGCGGGCCGCGCCTCGGTGGCGGGCAGCCGCGGTGCGCTCGAGAAGCTCCTGGCGCTGATCGAGCCCTTGCTGAATAGTTGATTGGCTGCGCAGCAGGGGATCAGCGCCGCTGGCCCTGCGGCGGGGATTGCGGCGGCGGCGGTGCGCCCGCGGGCGGGATGGTCGGCGCCAGCGTCTCCGGCGTCGGCACGGCGGGCGAGGTCGGCGCGCTGGTGGTGAGCCAGTCGTTGACTGACACGAGCTCGGGCCGGTCGAGCGTGCCGGCGGCGAGGCGCAGCGTGAGCACCTCCACGATGTAGTCGTAGCGGGCGACCGCGTAGTTGGTCTGCGCCTGCACCAGGTTGCGGCGCGCGTTCAGCAGATCGACCGAGGTGCGCGTGCCGACCTCGTAGCCGGCTTCGGTGGCCTTGAGCGCCGTCTGGTTGGAGGCGAGCGCCTGGCGCAGCGCCTGCACCCGCGAGATGCCGCTGATGACGCCGAGATACGCATCGCGCGCCTGGCGCTCGGTGGCGCGCGAGCTCTGCACGACGCCTTCCTTGGCGGCGATCCACAGGTACTCGGCCTGGCGCACCTTGGACTGGGTGTAGCCGCCGGCGAAGATCGGCACCGTCAGCTCCAGCATGATCTGCCGGTCATTGAACCGGCTCTCGATGCCGTTGTAGGGCGTGCCCTGGAACAGGTAGTCCGCGGTGGAGTCGGTGTAGGAGCGGCCGGCGAGCACATCGAGCGAGGGCAGGTGGCCGCCGATCGCGACGCGGACGTTGTCGCGGGCGATGTCGGCCGCCAGGCGGCTCGAGACCAGGGTCGGGTTCTGCTCGAGAGACATGTCCACCCAGCGGCCCTCGTCCGCGGGCTCCGGATTGAGCAGCGGCATGTCGCCGCCGGGCTTGGCGAGCCGGTCGTACTTCTGACCGGTGATCTCCTGCAGCTGATACTCGGCGGTCGCGAGCGTGCGCTTGTCGGCGATCACGGTCGCCGCCGCCGTGTCGCGCGCCGCCTTGGCATCCTCGACGTCCGTGATGGCGATCAGCCCGACGTCGAAGCGCGTCGTCGCCTGGTCGAGCTGGCGGGAGATGGCCTCGAGCGCCGCCTGGTCCGCCTCGAGCGTGTCGTCGGCCGTCAGCACGTTGAAGTAGGCCTGCGCGACTCTGAGGATCAGCTGCTGCTCGGCGGCCTGATAGGTGGCCTCGGCCTGCGCGACCTGGGCGTTGGCCTCCTTGAGCGTCATCCAGTTCGACCACGAGAACAGGTTCTGCTTGAGGTTGAGGCCCCAGGCCTTGGTCGTGGTGTCGATCGTCTCGCCTTGCGATACGACCACGGTGAGCGGCGGCCCGTTGGGATTGGCGGGGTTGGAGATCTCGAAGATCTGATCCGCGAATCCCGAGTTGTGGTCGCGGGTCACCCCGGCTGAGCCGTTGAGCTGCGGGAGCAGGGCGGCGATCGCCTGCGGGCGCGACTCGCGCGCCGCCAGGCGATTGGCATCCGCCTGACGGATCACGGGATCGCTCTTCAGCGCGTCCTCGAACACGCCGACCAGGTCCTTCGGCTGCGCGGTCGCGGCGAAGCCGGCGAGCAGACAGGCGAGAGTAGCGGCACGTTTCACGGTGGTGATTCCCTGCGGCATGGACTTCAGAAGCGAAAGCGCGCCGGCCGCGGCGCGTTCACCAGCGGGTCGATCACCGTCTCGAACAGGCTGTCGGTGGCCCAGGCGGTCTCGCTGATGCGCCGCACCAGACGCGCCTCCATCACCGGCGCCTCGCCGACCACCACGAACAGGCGGCCGCCGATCTCGAGCTGGCGCTCGAAGCGCGGGTCGTAGATCGGCAAGGAGCCCGTGACGGCGATGGCGTCGTAGCGCGCGCCCGTATCGGCGTTGAGCGCATCCGCGTTCACGATCTCGACGTCGGCCATGCCGAAGGCGGCGAGGTTGCGCGCGCTGAGCTCCGCCAGCTGCGCGTACAGCTCGAGCGAGCGCACCCGGGCACCCGCGGCGCGCAGGCAGGCGCTGACGAATCCCGAGCCCGCGCCCACCTCGAGCACCCGTGACCCGGGTGTGGGCTCGAGCGCCTGCAGCAACCGCCCGACGACGCTCGGCCGCAGCATATGCTGCCCCTCGGGCAGGGGCACCTCGGCGTCGGCGTAGGCACGGAAGCGCTGCGGCGGCGGCACGAACGCCTCGCGCGGCACCTGGCGCAGCGTCGCCAGCACGCGTTCGTCGAGCACCTCCCAGGCGCGCACCTGCTGTTCGATCATCTGCTCGAGGGGCCCGGCCGGCTGCATGAGCTGAGACTCCGCTGACTTCACTTAACGCTGACGTGAGAAAAGGCCGCAGAAGTTAAGGGTTTTCAGTGGTTCTGCCAAGCGGGAATGCGACGAGATATGGTGAAATCCCGACGGGGCGTGGCTGCACCGCGTTATGCTTGGCCGAGCCCACGACCCCCGGCACGAGAAGTCAAATCAGAGTGCCGCGAGGGGCGTGTACCCAACCCAAGCGGAAGGGCTTGAGAAGTACTCTAGATGTCGATCGTTGGGCTGTTGTGCCTCCTGTTCGCGCTCATCGCGGCTCTGTTCCTGGTGCTTTATGGGCTGGCGCGGCGCGACCTGAGGAGCGTCGAGCAGCTCTCGCAGCAGCTGCAGCGCATTGCCATCGGCGGGCGGCTGCCGGGCCGGGTCGACGTCGATAGCGACAAGCCCGAGGTTGCAGCGCTGGTCACCGCCGTGAATCACCTTCTCACCCGCTCCGGAGCCGCCGAGCACGACGTCGCACAGGCGCCACGGCTGTTTGCCGACCTGGGCGAGCGCATCCACGAGGCCGTGCTGGTCCACCGCGAGGTAATCCTGTACGCCAACCGCCAGTTCGCCAGCTTCGTCGGCGTCGACCGCGTCGAGCTGATCGGGCGGCGGCTGGGAGACCTGGTGCCGCCGGAGTACTCAGACCTCGTGACCGAGAACATCCGCCGCCGGCTGGCGGGAGAGTCGGCCGCGGAGCGCTACGAGATCGACATGGTCGGGCTGCAGGGCCAGATGAGCCGCCTGGAGATCGCCTCCACGGTGGTCGATTACGACAAGGGCAACGCGCTGCTCATCACCGGTGTCGAGATCATTCCGACGCAGACGACTCCGGCGCTGCGCCTGGTGGCCGAGGGCACGCCGACTCCGCAGCAGCTCGCGCTCAACTCGCTGGCCGAGGCCATCATCGCCACGGACGAGCGCGGCCGCATCACCTTCATGAACCCGGCCGCCGAACGGCTCACCGGCAGCGATGCCGTGCAGGCCTCGGGGAAGCTCCTCGAGGAGATCGTCAGCCTGGTCGACGAGTCGGACCGGCGGCTGCTCTCCGACCCGGTGCGCCAGGCGCTCACCAGCGGTGTGCCGGTGAGCCTCGGCCGGCGCGCTCTGCTCCTGTCGCGCAGCAACGGCAGCGAGCGCTCCATCGAGCTGTCGGCCTCGCCGGTGCGCAACGAAGCCAAGGAGCTGGTCGGGGCGGCGTTGCTGCTGCACGACGTCACCGAGCTGCGCGGGCTCGCGCGCCAGATGTCCTATCAGGCAACCCACGATGCGCTCACGGGCCTCGTCAACCGCCGCGAGTTCGAGCGGCGGCTCGAGGAGGCCATCGAGAGCGGCCATCGCGGCGATGGCCAGCACGTCCTGTGCTATCTCGATCTCGACCGCTTCAAGCTCGTCAACGACACCAGCGGCCACCTGGCCGGCGACAGCATGCTGCGCGAGGTCGCGAAGCTGCTGCGCGACGCGGTGCGCGACAGCGACACGGTCGCGCGCCTCGGGGGCGATGAGTTCGGCATGCTGCTCATCGGTTGCCCGCTCGAGAAGGCGCGGCAGATCGCCGACGACGTCTGCCGCTCGGTCGGCGACTACCGCTTCGTGTGGAAGGACCGCATCTTCAACATCGGCGTGTCGATCGGGCTGGTGGAGATCTCGCGCGAGAGCGGCACGCTGGAGGAGCTGATGGCCGCGGCCGATACCGCCTGCTACGTCGCCAAGAAGCAGGGCACCGGCCGGGTTGCAGTCTACTCGGCGCGCGATGAGGCTCTCGCGCGCCACAGCGGCGAGATCCAGTGGCTGCAGCGCCTGCAGGGCGCGCTCAAGGAGAACCGCTTCCAGCTCTACCACCAGGTCATCGTGCCCGCGCACGGCAGCGACGGCGGGCCGGCGATGGAGGTGCTGATACGGTTACGCGACGAGAACGGCCAGGAACTGCCGCCGGCGGAGTTCATGCGCGCCGCCGAGCGCTATCGGCTCATGGGGCTGGTGGACCGCTGGGTGGTGCAGACGACGCTCGCGGCGCTCGGCCGCGGTGCCATTCCGCTGCAGCCCGACAGGAGCCTCGCGATCAACATTTCCGGCCAGACGCTCGGCGACGTGCAGTTCCTCGAGTTCGTCGTCGAGTGCCTCGACAGCACCGGGGTCGCGCCCGGGCAGATCTGCTTCGAGATCACCGAGAGCGCGGTGGTCGCCAATCTCGAGCATGCGCGCCGCTTCGTCGGCGTGCTGCATGGCATGGGCTGCAAGTTCGCCCTCGACGACTTCGGCTCGGGCGTCGGCTCGTTCTCCAATCTCAAGAACCTGCCGCTCGACTACCTCAAGATCGACGGCTCCTTCATCCGCAACCTGGCGCGCGACACCGTCAATCAGGCGATGGTGACGGCGATGATCAAGCTGGCGCGCACGCTCAACTTCAAGGTGATCGCCGAGCAGGTCGAGGACACCGCGGCGGTCGAGGCGGCGCGGCGCATGGGGGTCGATTACCTGCAGGGCTTCGCCATCGGCAAGCCGCAGCCGCTGGCGCTCGCCGTCGCGGCGTAACCGCTTCGCGAGGCGCGTCGTGCGCTCTCGCGCGGGGGGCTCGCTCCTCTGCAGTGAGCCGCCGCCGCCGCGGCTCGCCTACAACACCGGCACCAGCAGCAGCGCCACGATGTTGATGATCTTGATCAGCGGGTTGATGGCGGGACCGGCGGTGTCCTTGTACGGGTCACCCACGGTGTCGCCGGTGACCGCAGCCTTGTGCGCGTCCGAGCCCTTGCCGCCGAAGTGGCCTTCCTCGATGTACTTCTTGGCGTTGTCCCAGGCGCCGCCGCCGGTCGTCATGGAGATGGCGACGAAGAGTCCCGTGACGATGGTCCCGATGAGCAGGCCCCCCAGCGCGCGCACCCCGGCACCGCCGCCCATCAGGGCGTTCATGACGAGCACCAGCACGATCGGCACCAGGATCGGCAGGAGCGAGGGCACGATCATTTCGCGGATGGCGGCCCGCGTCAGCAGGTCAACCGCGCGCGAGTAATCGGGCTTCTCGGCGCCGGACATGATCCCCTTGATCTCGCGGAACTGGCGCCGCACCTCGTTCACCACCGAGCCGGCGGCGCGACCCACGGCTTCCATGGCCATGGCGCCGAACAGAAAGGGCACCAGGCCGCCGATGAACAGCCCGATGATGACCGCCGGGTCCGAGAGCGAGAAGCTGGCGGCCTTGCCGGCCGCCTCGAGGTTGCGGGTGTAGTCGGCGAACAGGACGAGAGCAGCGAGGCCCGCCGAGCCGATCGCGTAGCCCTTGGTCACCGCCTTGGTGGTGTTGCCGACCGCATCCAGCGGGTCGGTGATGTTGCGCACCTCCTTCGGCAGGCCGGCCATCTCGGCGATGCCGCCGGCGTTGTCGGTGATCGGGCCGTAGGCATCGAGCGCCACGATCACGCCGGTCATCGACAGCATGGATGTCGCGGCGATCGCGATACCGTACAGGCCGTCGAGCGTGTAGGCGCCCCAGATGGCGAGACACACGGCAACCACCGGCAGCGCCGTCGACTTCATCGAGACGCCGAGGCCCGCGATGATGTTGGTGGCGTGTCCGGTCTGGGATGCGGCCGACACCTTGCGCACCGGGCTGTACTCGGTGGCGGTGTAGTACTCGGTGATCATGATCATCGCCGCGGTCAGTCCCAGGCCGATGAGCGTGCAGCCGAACAGCTCCCCGGAGTGCGCCGGCATGATCTGCCGGGTGATGAAGTAGAAGGCCACCGCCGACGCCAGTCCGGAGACGATGACGCCCTTGTAGAGCGCGTTCATGATCTTGCCGCCCTCACGCGTCGAGACGAAGAACGTGCCGATGATCGAGGAGACGATCGAGGCGGCGCCGAGCGCCAGCGGATAAATCACCGCGGCATAGGCCGCGTCGGCCCCGCGGCGCGCGAACAGCAGCCCGCCGAGGAGCATGGTGGCGACGATGGTCACCGCGTAGGTCTCGAACAGGTCGGCGGCCATACCGGCGCAGTCGCCGACGTTGTCGCCGACGTTGTCGGCGATCACCGCCGGGTTACGCGGATCGTCCTCGGGGATGCCGGCCTCGACCTTGCCGACCAGGTCGGCGCCGACGTCGGCGCCCTTGGTGAAAATGCCGCCGCCGAGGCGCGCGAAGATGGAGATGAGCGAGCCGCCGAACGCAAGTCCCACCAGCGCGTGCAGCGCGCCCTCGGCGCCCGATGAGGTGAATTGCCGCAGCACGGCGTAGTAGCCGGCGACGCCGAGCAGCGCCAGACCTACCACCAGCATGCCGGTGATGGCGCCGCCGCGGAAGGCGACGGTGAGGGCGGCATTCAGTCCGCTGGTGGCTGCCTGGGCGGTGCGCACGTTGGCGCGCACCGAGATGTTCATGCCGATGTAGCCGGTGAGGCCGGAGAGCACCGCCCCCACCGCGAAGCCGCCGGCGGTCGGCCAGCCGAGCGGCGAGAAGCCAATGACGACGAACAGCACGAGGCCGACGATGAGGATGGTGCTGTACTGGCGGTTGAGGTACGCCTTGGCGCCAGCCTGGACGGCCGCGGCGATCTCCTGCATGCGGGCGTTGCCCGCCGGCAGGCGCAGGATCGCCGCCATGGAGAACACGCCATAGAGTACGGCGAGCACGCCGGCGCCGACGGCAACCCACAGCCACATGCTGACATCCATCGAGAAACCTCCCAAAAAAAGGCCGCGAACTATAGCACGGCGGTTTTGCGCCGCAGCGCAGCAAGCTATACCTTGAAGTCCTCCTTGAGCTTGCGGCGGACCGGTATGCCGCGGATGCGTACGTACGCGGGCAGGCCGTTGCGGTAAGGGGGATAGGCTTCGCCGGCCACCAGTGGCTCGAGGTAGCGCCGGCACGCCTCGCTGATGCCGAAGCCGTCCGCGCGCAGATATTCGGCCGGCAGCTTCTTTTCCTTGTTGGCGACCTCTGCGAGCGGTACGTGCCCGATGACCCAGCGGTAGGGCCGGGAGGACTTGCGCACGATGGTCGGCATCACGGCGTTCACTCCCTTCACGGCGAGCTCGACCGCCGCCTTGCCGACCGCATAGGCCTGCTCGACGTCGACGCGCGAGGCGATGTGGCGCGCGGAGCGCTGCAGGTAGTCCGCGACCGCCCAGTGGTACTTGTAGCCGTGCGCTTCGCGCACCATGTTGGCGACCACCGGGCCCACGCCGCCGAGCTGGGTGTGCCCGAAGGCGTCGCGCGTGCCGGCGTCCGCGAGGAACTTACCGTCCTCATAGGCAGCGCCCTCGGAGACCACGATGACGCAGTAACCGTAGTCGGTCACGCATTGCTTGACGCGATCGAGGAAGCGCCGCCCGTCGAACGGCACCTCGGGGAAAAGGATGACGTGCGGGGGCTCGTCCATGCCGCGCCCGGCGAGCCCGGCGGCCGCGGCAATCCAGCCGGCGTGCCGTCCCATCACCTCGAAAACGAACACCTTGGTCGAGGTGCGCGCCATCGACGCCACGTCGAGCGCCGCTTCGCGCGTCGACACCGCAACGTACTTAGCCACCGAGCCGAAGCCGGGGCAGCAGTCGGTATGGGGCAGATCGTTGTCGACTGTCTTCGGAACTCCAACGCAGATGACGCTGAAGCCGAGCGAGGCGCCGAGCTGCGACACCTTGAGTGCGGTGTCCATCGAGTCGTTGCCGCCGTTATAAAAGAAGTAGCGGATGTCGTGCGCCCGAAACACGTCGATCAGCCGCTGGTACTCGGCGCGGTTCTGCTCGATTCCCTTGAGCTTGAAGCGCGCCGAGCCGAAGGCGCCCGCCGGCGTGTACTTGAGTCCGCGGATGGTCGCCGCGCTCTCGCGCGAGACGTCGATCAGATCCTCGGTGAGCGCGCCGACGATGCCGTCGCGGCCGGCGAACACCTTGCCGATGTGTTTCGAGCGCATGGCGGTCTCGATGACACCGGCGGCCGAGGCGTTGATGACGGCGGAGACTCCGCCGGACTGTGCGTAGAAGGCGTTGCTGCGGACGGTCTTTTTCATGACTTGGGAACTGCCGGGCGGGGATCGCGCCAAGAATAGCGCAGCCCTGCGCGCCTTGGTGAGCGCGTTTGACCCGGCGGTGAGCGCTCGGTAACGTGGCGCACCTTTGTGCTGCAAGAGCAGCGGTCTCGCACTGAATACAGCATGCGCATCGTCCTGTTGGGGGCTCCGGGGTCGGGCAAGGGTACCCAGGCGCAACGCCTGGCCGAGCGGAGCGGCATTCCCCAGATCTCGACCGGCGACCTGCTGCGCGCCGCCGTCGCACGTGGCACCGAGCTCGGTCTCGAGGCCAAGGCGGCCATGGAGGGCGGGCGCCTGGTCGACGATTCCCTCGTGCTCGGCATGATCCGCGAGCGCCTCGCCGAGCCGGACGCGCGCGCCGGCTTCATCCTCGACGGCTTCCCGCGCACCCTCGTGCAGGCTGCGGCCCTCGACGGCCTGCTGGCGGAGCTCAAGCAGCCGCTCGATGCCGTGGTGCAGTTCGAGGTGGACCCCGCCGAGCTGGTGCGCCGGATCTCCGGCCGCCGCAGCTGCGCCGATTGCGGGCGCGTCTTCAACGTGCTGACCTCGCCGCCACCGACCGGGGCCGCGGCCATTTGTCCCCAGACGGGCGCAGCGCACCGGCTGTTCCAGCGCGCCGACGACAACGAGAGCACCGTGGCCGAGCGGCTGCGGGTGTACGAGGCAAAGACGCGGCCGCTGATCGCCTTCTACCGGTCGCGTGGCCTGCTGCGCGTCATCGACGCCGCGGGCGACGTCGATGCGGTGACGCAGCGCCTCACGCAGGCGCTCGGGCTCACGCCGCGCGCAGCCGCCGCCCGCCGTGGCAAGTCGGCCGCGCGGCGCGCGGCGCGCGGCAAGCCGGCGGTGGCAAAGCGCGCCGCGGGTCCCAAGGCGGCCGCGCGCGCTTCCGCGCCGAGCAAGGCGCGAGCCAAGAGAAAGCGCACGCGTGCCGCGGGCAAGAAGCGCGCGGCCCCCGCGCGCGCCCGCAGGTCCGGCGGGCGGCCTCGCACGCGCCGCTGACGGAGAATCCGCCTGCGTTAGGGCAGGAGCTGGCGCACCTCGCGCCGCAGCGAGCCCTCGAGCTGCGCATCGAAGCCACCGGGGCGCGCCACCAGCTGCACGAGGGCGAGGGCATTGGCGAGCATTGCGAGCGCCGCGGCCGGCTCAAAGCGCCGCGAGCAGCCGCTCGCCGAGCACGCTGCGGCGCCAGCCGCGCAGCACCGCGCCGTCGCGCCGCCCATCGGCAAGGAGCTCGAGCTCGCGCCGCGTCGCCAGCACCTCGGGAGCCAGGCCGAGCTCCGCCGCAACCGCCTGGCTGATTCCGCCGAGCTTCCTGACGAGCGCGTTCCTCTCGGGGTCGGACTGCGGCTTGGCCGGGGCCGGCGGGGTGGGATCGGGGATGTCGGCCGCCGCCACGCACTCAAGGAGCTCCGCGCCGCTGTGCTTCACGACGCCGGCGGGCAGCTCGGCGATCGCGGCGAGCTGAGCCGTGGTGCGCGGCACGCGCAGCACGATTTCGCGCAAGGCGCCGTCCTCGAGGATCCAGCCGCGCGGGCGGTCACGCTCGAGCGCGCGCCGCTCGCGCCAGGCGGCGAGGCCGCGCGCCAGGCGCTCGCGCCCCGGGTCGAGTCCGCGCAAGCCGCGCACGCGCTGCCAGGCCTCGTTCGGCTCGGTGACGAAGCCGCGTGCCTCCTCGAGGGCGGCGAGCTCCTCGGCGAGCCAGGCGAGGCGCCCGAGGCGCGCGAGCCGCTCATCGAGCTGCGCGGCGATCGGCAGCAGATAGCGCACGTCGTCGAGCGCGTATTCGATCTGCTCCGGCGACAGCGGCCGCCGCGACCAGTCGGTGCGCGTGTGAGACTTGGGCAGCTCGCGTTGCAGCAGCCGGCGCGCCAGCTCGGCGTAGCCGACCTGGGCCGGAAAGCCGGCGAGCGCCGCGGCGAGCTGCGTGTCGTACACCGGGCGCGTCAGGCCGGCGAGCGGGTACAGCACTTCCAGATCCTGACGCGAGGCATGCATGACCTTGACCGTGCCCGGGGAGGCGAGCAGCGCCGCGAGCGGCGCGAGCTCGGTGAACGCGAGCGGGTCGATGCACAGCGCCTCGCTGGGCGCGGCCAGCTGCACCAGGCACAAGCGCGCGTGGTAGGTGCGCTCGCGCAGGAACTCGGTGTCGAGTCCGACGCGCTGCGCGGCGGCAAGGCGCGCGCAGATATCGGCCAGGGCTGGTGCTGTCGTGACGGTCGTCTGCAAACGCAACGGCGATGATCTGTACAATCGGATCGGCGCAATTATGCGCAGACCGCGCCGGTATCGAAAGTCATGCGGGAGGTCATCCGTCTGTACGTGCAGATCGCGCTGCTGCGCCGCGGGCCGCAGGACCTGCCGGTCTCGCGCCTGCTGCTCGTTCTCACCGTGTGCGGATACGCGGCGGTCAACGCGCTCGTCAGCAGCCTGCTGCCACCGAGCGCCGGTTGGGAGCCGCAGCTGGCCATCGACGTGCTGTTCACGCTCGCCTGGTATGCGGCGCTGCTGCGGCTCGCCAGCCGGCGCGAGCGCTTCCTGCAGACCGCCACCGCGGTGTTCGGCTTCCAGTCGGTGCTGTCGCCGCTCCTGATCGCCTCCGAGTGGCTCATGCGCCGCTTCGGGCAGGACACGACCTGGCAGCTGCCGATCGCGGTCGGGGGACTCGCGCTGGTGATATGGCTGATCGCGGCCAACAGCCACGTGGTGAAGGCCGCGCTCGACTGGTCGAGCGCCTCGAGCGTGGCGCTGGTGATCCTGCAGATCGTCGCCGCACAGCTGCTGCTGTTCGCGCTGTTTCCCCCCGGCCCCGCCTGAGGAGGCACGGCGTGCACGTTCACATTCTCGGCATCGGCGGTACGTTCATGGGCGGCGTGGCGGCGATCGCGCGCGCGGCGGGCTGGCGCGTCACCGGCTCCGATCGTGACATGTACCCGCCGATGAGCACGCAGCTCGAGGCGCTCGGCATCGAGGTCACGGCCGGATTCGGCGCCGAGCAGCTGGCGCTCGCCCCCGACATGGTGGTGGTCGGCAATGTGATGACGCGCGGCATGCCGGTGGTCGAGGCGCTGGTCGAGAGTGGCCGCCCGTACGTCTCGGGACCAGAGTGGCTGGCGCGCGAGGTTCTCAAGGACCGCTGGGTGCTGGCGGTGGCGGGCACGCACGGCAAGACCACGACCGCATCGCTCCTCGCGTGGATACTCGAGCACGCCGGCCTCGATCCCGGCTTCCTCATCGGCGGCGTGCCGACGAACTTCGGGCGCAGCGCGCGCCTCGGCAGTGCGCCGTTCTTCGTCATCGAGGCGGACGAGTACGACACGGCGTTTTTCGACAAGCGCGCCAAGTTCGTGCACTACCGGCCGCGGACCGCGGTGCTCAATAACCTCGAGTACGATCACGCCGACATCTATGGCGACGTCGGCGCGATCCAGCGCCAGTTCCACCACCTGGTGCGCATCATCCCGGGGGGCGGACGCATCGTGTGGAACGCGGCCGACGAGCGGCTGAAGGAGACGCTCGCCATGGGCTGCTGGACGCCGCTCGAGGGCTTTGCCCGTGCCGGCCACGCAGAGGCCGTGTGGAGCGCACGGGCGCTGCCGGGGGCGGAGGACTACTCGCGCTTCGAGGTGCTCGAGGCGGGGCGCGCCCAGGGCACGGTCGCGTGGCAATTGCTGGGCGCGCACAACGTCGACAACGCACTGGCGGCGATCGCCGCCGCACGCCATGCCGGCGTGCCGGTCGCGCGCGCCATCGAGGCGCTCGCGGAGTTTCGCGGCGTCGCGCGCCGCCTGCAGCTGTGCGGCGAGGTGCGCGGAGTACGCGTGTACGACGACTTCGCGCACCATCCCACCGCCATCGCCACCACCGTGGACGGCTTGCGCCGCCGCGTGGGGAACGCGGCACGCATCGTCGCGGTGCTCGAGCCGCGCTCGCACACCATGCGCATGGGCGTGCATCGCGACACGCTCGCGCCGTCGCTCGCCGGCGCCGACGAGGTCTGGCTCTATGCGCCCGCGGATCTCGGCTGGGATGCGAGCGTGGTGCTCAAGGCACTCGGACCGCGGGCCCACTGCGCCGGCGAGGTCGGTGCGCTGGCGCAGCAGCTCGCGCGCGCCGTGCGCCCCGGCGATCACGTCCTCATCATGAGCAACGGCGGCTTCGGCGGCTTGCACGAGAAGCTTCTCAAGGAACTGCAAGCATCCTCGTAAGGGCCTCGAGCACCTCGTCCATGCAGTTGCGAACCAGGGGCTCTGCGCCAGGCGAGCCAGGCTCCACGCTCCGTGGCCCGGGCTCGAGCGCGGCGAACGCCGCGCTCTCGATGGCGTCTGGTGCGAGCTCGGCGCGCACCGCAAGGCCGGCGCGCACACAACAGTCGATGCGGGCGGGCTGATCATGCGCGATCGGCACCGCAATGCAGGGACGTGCGCAGGCGAGCACCTGCAGCAGCGTGTCGCCGCCATTGCAGACGACCAGGCGCGCGGTTCGGATCAGCTCGATGAGCTCCGCCGGCGGCAGACGCGGCGCCACCCCGAGGAGCGGCGGATGCTCGTCGCCAGCGGCGGCGGCCTCCGGGGCCACCAGCAGCGTCGGCTGGCCGCGGCGCGCGATGGCGCGCGCGGCAGCGGCGACGATCGCCGGGGCATTCTCCGCCCCGGGGTGCGCGCTGCCGCCGCCGGGCACGATCAGTACGTACCGGTACGCCTCGAGCGCGAAGCGTGCCAGACACTGGGCCGAGCGCGCCGGGTCCGGCGGCGGCAGCAAGCTGTCGATGTAGCGCACGCCCGGCCGTTTGAGGATCCTGAGCTTGAGTCGCTCGAGGGGGGTGAGCGCCCCGGCGATGAAGCGCGGGTACGCGATCCAATGCTCGTCGATGAGGCGCATCCAGCTGAGACGGAACGCCTTGCGGCGCTGCCGGCGGCGCGAGCTCACGAAGACTACGCGCGCCCCGGCTGAGCGCGCCGCCTGCAGCTGCGCCGTGCGGCCGGCGTTGTCGAACACCACCACCCGCGGGGCGAGCTCACGGATCAGCGCGCTCACTTCGCGTGGGTGGAAGGTGGCCGAGGATGGCAACAGCGCGGTCGCAAACGGCGTGTCGCGGGCATAGGGCGCCGCGCGGCTCAACACGAAATACGGCTCGACTCCGGGTGCACGGTGCTTGAGCGCCGTGGCGATCGCAAGACAGCGTGCGTACTCGCCCATACCCCGGGGTCCGGATACCGGAATGAACAACAACCGGGCGCGCGGGGTCGACACAGCTGCGAATGGTAGAGTACCGCCCTCCGGCAAGTCTCCCGCTGCGTGTTGCCGCGCGCCGCTGAAGGATCGAGCCGCACGATGGCACCGCTCCTGTTCTTCGATCCGCTGTGCCCCCGCCCCTACGGCGAGGAGAGCCTGCGTGAGGCGGGGCTGGCCGGGACCGAGGCGAGCACGGTGCGGATCGCGGAGGCGCTCGACGCCTGGGTGGCGCAACACAACCGCACCGAGGCGCAGGGCCGCTACCGGCCGCCGAGCGCGGTAGCGCACGTGAGTCACGTCGTGGTGCTGCGCGACCCGCGGGCGCTCCAGGCGGCGGCGCGCCTCTTTCCCGGTGCGCGCCTCACGCTGTGGGTCCACGATCGCATCGAGCCGGGCTCCTCGCGCGCGCACTGGTTCGCGCGCGCGGTACCGGAGCTGCGCCGCCTGCAGCCCGCCATCGTCTGCGTGTCGGACTACCAGCGAGAGCGCGTTGCGGCCACCGTGGCGGGACTCCCCGGCTGCGAGGGTCTCGTGGTGCGGCGCATCTACAACCCGGTCGACGACGCGATCGTTCCCGACGGCACGCCCGTCGACCCGACCAAGCTCGTGTTCTTTTCCTCTCCCAACAAGGGATTGCGCTTTGCGCTCGATGCCTTTCGCGCGCTGCGGCGGCGCATGCCGGAGCTGCGGCTGTGCGTCGGCAATCCGGGGTACAAGAGCTTCGCCGCCACGGGAATCCCCGGGGTCGAGTGGCTGGGTTCGCTGCCGCACGCGCGCGTGCTCAGCCAGGTGCGGGCGGCGCTCTGCACCTTCAGCCTCAACTTCGTGATCCCCGAGACCTTTGGGCTGGTGTTCGCCGAGTCGCACGCGGTCGGCACGCCGGTGCTGACGCACGACTGCGGAGCGGCGCGCGAGGTGCTCGGCGACACGCGCGAGCTGCTGCCGGTCACGTGGGCGCAGCGCGCCTACGAGGCACCACTGCACCGCCTCGAGCCGCGCTGGCGCGCCGCTCCCGCGCTGCTGGCCGACCGCCTCGGGCTCTTCGACCGCTGCATCGAGCGCATCATGAGCTGGCGCGCCGGCGAGCGGCCGCGAGTCGCGCCCGATGCGCGCTTTCGCCTGTCGGTGATCGCCGGCGAGTGGCGCAGCCACCTCGCGCTCTGAGGACGCCCGCCGTGCGTGCCTTTGCCTGGTTCCTGCTGCTGATGGCCGCGGCGTTCGCGGCAGTTGCCCTCGGCGCTTATCCGGCCTGGCTGCTGCTGCACCCGCACTTTGATTTCCCCTTTCATCGCATCGGCGAGCGCATCGGCATGCTGGCGCTGGCGGCGGGCTTCGTGCTCGTGGCGCGGCACCTGAAGCTCGCCGACCGCGCAAGTCTCGGCTACGGGCTGCCGCGGCGGGCATTTATGCGCGAGCTGTTGCTGGCGCTCGCGCTCGGTGTCGCCACCATGCTGGCCATCGTGGCGGCGATGACCGGGCTCGGGCTCCTCGACTGGTCGCAGGCGGCCGGCATGGGTGCGGGGGCGCTGGCGCAGCTGCTCGCCGCGTGCCTGGTGAGCGGGCTTGCCGTGGCATTCATCGAGGAGACGTTCCTGCGCGGGGCGATGTACACGGCCATCGAGCGCGAGTCGGGTGCGCGCACCGCGGTGCTCCTCACGGCACTGCTGTACGCGGCGACGCATTTTTTCGGCAAGGTGCGCATCGCCCCGGAGGATGTGACGCCCTGGAGCGGGCTCGCGCTGCTCGGACAGTCGCTGCAGGCCTTCGCGCACTTCGCCGGCATCGCCGATGCCTTCCTCGCGCTTGTGGCGGTCGGCGTGGTGCTGGCGCTCATCCGGCAGGCGAGCGGCAACATTGCCGCGTGCCTCGGACTGCATGCCGGCTGGGTATGGGTCATGCTGGTGGCGCACGAGCTGAGCACGCCGCGCCGCGCCGCCTCGCTCGGATTTCTGCTCAGCCGCTTCGACGGCTTCGTCGGCTGGCTGGTGCTCGCCTGGACGGTGCTGCTCGCCGTGCCGCTGTGGCGCTTCTACGTCGCACGGGCGGTCTCGCGCGGCCGTTTCAGTTGAGTTGTTCCGCCTTGTAGCCGTCTGTTTGCAGGGCCTCGAGCAGGCCCCCCTTGCCGACCAGATGCAGCGCTCCCACCACGACCAGGCAATTCTCGTGACCCTGCAGCAGCCGCTCGATCTCGGGCAGCCAGTGCCGGTTGCGATCCATCACCAGGGCGTCATAGAGCGCAGGGAAGGAGCCGTATTCGGCCGCGAGCAGCGTGGCGAGCCGCGCGGCGTCGCCGCGCCGCCAGGCTGCGAGCACCGCGCGCGTCTCGTTGCCGGTATCGTCGAGATCGTCGAGTACCATGTCGAGGAAGCGCAGCTGCGAGGCCGGCGTGAGCGCTTCGAACGCGCCCATCTCGTCCGCCAGGCTCTCGAGTCCGCCGGTGCTCTTGTGATCCGCGAGCGCCCGCCGCAGCAGCTGCTGCTCGACGCCGCGCTCGGGGTCGAAGCCGAGGTGTGCGTACTCGAGCTCGGTGAGCTGCAGGGCGACCATCCACGGTGCCTCGTGATCCATCGAGACGGCCGGCAGGTCGAGCGCCGCGGCCGCGGCGCTGGTGCGCGCGTAACGCGCCGCGCCTAGGACCTCGCGCAGGCTGCTGCCTTCGGGCAGACCACCGTGCTCGAGCAGCGCGCCGAGCGCCTCGGCCGGATCGAGCTTGCCGAGATCGATCTCCATCACGAGGCGTGACGAGTCGGCGTAGGCGCGGGCGAAGGCCGGCGGCAGCGACGCATCGGCCTCGGGCAGCAGGTGAATCGAGCCGGCGAGATAGACGGTGTTATGTGCGCCGCGGATCGCCCACACGGGGCTCGCGGCCGGTGCGTTCAGGCAGCCGAGCAGGCCGAGCGCGAGAAGCCACCACGATGCTGATCGAGCCACACGACCTCCGTGAGCAGCGAGCCGTCGGCGCGCAGCTCGAGCGTACGATAAGCCGGCGGCCGCGGATCGACCGCGAAGTCGTCGGCCTTGGGCATGAACTGTGCGCAGGTTGAGGGCGTGGCGAGCAGGCGCACTCCCTTGCGCAGGCCGTCGTACGCCTGGTGCACGTGGCCCCAGGCGATGGCGCGCACCAGCGGATGCCGGTCGATGATCTCGAAGAACTCGGGTGCGTTGGTGAGGCCGACGCGGTCGAGCCAGCGGCTCGACATCGGCACCGGATGATGGTGCAGGCACACCAGGCAGTGGCGGTTGCCCGCGCCGGCGAGCGCCGCCTCGAGCGCGGCGAGGCTCTCACCGCTCACGCGACCGCTGGCCGAGCCGGGCAGGCAGCTGTCGAGCAGGACGAGCCGCCAGCGACCGAGGTCGACGTGGCCGCCGACGACGAAGGGCGCGCCGGCCAGCTCGCGCCGCAGCGCCTCCGGCTCGTCATGATTGCCGGGAATGCACAGTACCGGGAGCCCCAGCGCGCCGAAGAGGCGGCGGAAGTGCGGGTAGCCGGCCGGATCGTCCTGGACGATGTCGCCGGTCACGAGCAGCGCATCCGGCGGCCAGTCGTGCGACTGCGCACGGGCCAGCGCCGCCTTGAGCGCGGGCAGGGTCGCCACTCCACGCAGCTGCTCGGTCTCGCTGCCGTAGAGATGGGGGTCCGTAAAGTGCGTGAGGCGAACGACGCTCATGAGCAAAAATAAGCCTAGCAGAGACAGTCTGCGCGGGCAGTGAACCAAGTCGCCGGCTCCTCACCGCGCGCGTCGGACAACTCCGACAGCCATGACACGCTGCGCGTTCCGCAGCGCTCATAATGTGAAGCATGTCCGCGGCCTGTGCGCACGGGCGGGAACTTAAGTCGCATCGTCCGGTCGCCGGGACGAGGCGCGTCTCGGCGCGTGATTTGAGCATCGGGCGCGCCTTTGGGAGAATGCGCGCCCCTGCACGGCCGCCAGGCACCGCGGCTCGAGCCGCCCAAGGCACCGCATGAGCACTCGCCGCGAACTCGCCAATGCCATCCGCGCGCTCTCCATGGACGCGGTGCAGCGGGCGAATTCCGGCCACCCCGGCATGCCGATGGGCATGGCGGACATCGCCCAGGTGCTGTGGTGTGACTTCCTCAAGTACAACCCCGGGAATCCCTCCTGGGCGGACCGCGACCGCTTCGTGCTCTCGAACGGCCACGGCTCGATGCTGCTCTACTCGGCGCTGTATCTGACCGGCTACCCAGTGACCATCGAGGACCTCAGGGCGTTCCGCCAGCTCGGCAGCAAGACGCCCGGGCACCCCGAGTACGACCTGCCGCTCGGCGTCGAGACCACTACGGGGCCGCTCGGGCAGGGGCTCGCCAACGCAGTCGGCATGGCCTTCGCGGAGAAGCTCCTGGCGGCGCGCTTCAACCGCCCGGGGTTCGCGCTCGTCGATCACCATACTTACGTCTTCTGCGGCGACGGCTGCCTGATGGAGGGCGTGTCCCACGAGGCATGCTCGCTCGCCGGCACGCTCAGGCTGGGCAAGCTCATCGCCTTCTACGACGACAACGGCATCTCCATCGACGGCAAGGTCGCCGGCTGGTTCACCGATGACACGCCCAAACGCTTCGCCGCCTACGGCTGGCACGTGATCCCGGGCGTCGACGGGCTCGACGGCGAGGCGGTCGCGAGCGCGATCCGCGCCGCGCGCGCCGAGAGCGGGCGCCCCTCGCTCATCTGCTGCAAGACCATCATCGGCTACGGCGCGCCTCACAAGCAGGGCACGAAGGAGGCGCACGGCGAGGCGCTCGGCCCGGAGGAGGTGGCCGCGGCGCGCGCCACCCTCGGCTGGCCGCACCCGCCGTTCGTCGTGCCCGCGGAGATCCGCGCGGCGTGGGACCACCGGGCGCAGGGCGCGGCGCGCGAAGCCGAGTGGCGCGCTCTCTTCGGGCGTTATGCGGAGGCGTATCCGGCTGAAGCAAGAGAGTTCGAGCGGCGCATGCTTGGCACCCTGCCTGCGGGCTGGCGCGAGGCCGCCGCGCACGCTCTCGAGCCGCTCGGGACACAGAGCGGGAGCCAAGCGACCCGCGCCTCCTCGCAGGCGGTGCTCAACGCGCTCGCGCCCGCACTGCCCGAGCTCTTCGGTGGCTCGGCCGATCTCACCCAGTCGAACAGCACGCTCTTCAAGGGAGCGCGCACCGTCACGCCGCAGGACGAGGCGGGCGACTACCTGCATTACGGCGTGCGCGAGTTCGGCATGACGGCGATCATGAACGGCCTTGCGCTGCACGGCGGCCTCATCCCCTACGGTGGCACCTTCCTCGTGTTCTCCGACTACGCGCGCAGCGCCGTGCGCCTCGCCTGCCTGATGCAGCAGCGCGTGATCCTGGTGTACTCGCACGATTCCATCGGCCTCGGGGAGGATGGCCCGACCCACCAGCCGATCGAGCAGCTTGCGAGCCTGCGCGCGCTGCCCCACTTGAGCCTGTGGCGCCCGTGCGATGCGGCGGAAACCGCGGTCGCCTGGATGCTGGCGCTCGAGCGGCGCGCACCGACCGCCCTGGTGCTGACGCGTCAGGGGATCCCACAGCAGCCGCGCACGGCCGCGCAGCGCGCCGACATTGCGCGCGGCGGCTACGTGCTGATCGACTGCGCCGGCGTTGCGGAGGCGCTCGTCATCGCCACCGGCTCCGAGGTCGGCATCGCGGCGCAGGCGGTGAACGCCCTGAACGCCGCCGGCGCCCGCGTGCGCCTCGTGTCGATGCCGTCCAGCGACGCCTTCGATGCCCAGGACGAGGCGTGGCGCGAGACGGTCCTGCCGCGCGCGGTCACGCGGCGGCTGGCGGTCGAGGCGGGGGCGACCCAGAGCTGGTGGCGCTACGTCGGGGCGCAGGGCCGGGTCCTCGGCATCGACCGCTTCGGCGCCTCGGGCAAGGCGGCCGACCTATTCACTCATTTCGGTTTCACCGCCGATAATATTGCGCAACAGTTGCGCGCACTGCTGGAGGTCTGATGGCAATCAAGGTCGGGATCAACGGCTACGGCCGTATCGGGCGCAACGTGCTGCGCGCTCTCTACGAGGGCCGGCGCACCGCTGAGCTCAAGATCGTGGCGCTCAACGACCTGGGCGATCCGAAGACCAACGCCCATCTGACGCGCTATGACACGGCGCACGGCAAGTTCCCGGGCGAAGTGCAGGTCGACGGCGACTGCATGGTCGTCAACGGCGATCGCGTACGGGTGCTGGCGGAGCGCGATCCGGCCAAGCTCCCCTGGGGGGAGCTCGGGGTCGAGTACGTGCTCGAGTGCACGGGACTCTTCACCAGCAAGGCGAAGGCCGGCGCGCACCTCAAGGGCGGCGCGAAGAAGGTGGTGATCTCAGCGCCCGGCGGCGACGACGTCGACGCGACGATCGTCTACGGCGTCAACCACCAGACGCTCAAGAGCAGCTTCAGCGTGATCTCCAACGCCTCGTGTACCACCAACTGCCTGGCGCCCGTCGCCCAGGTGCTGCACGGCAAGGTCGGTATCGCCGCGGGGATCATGACCACCATCCATGCCTACACCAATGACCAGGTGCTGACCGACGTGTACCACTCGGACCTGCGGCGGGCGCGCTCGGCCACCATGTCGCAGATTCCGACCAAGACCGGGGCCGCGGCGGCCGTGGGACTCGTGCTGCCGGAGCTCAAGGGCAAGCTCGACGGCTTCGCGGTGCGCGTCCCCACCATCAACGTCTCGCTGGTCGATCTCACCTTCAGCGCGAGGCGAGCGACCTCCGTCGAGGAGGTCAACCAGGCGATGAAGGCGGCGGCGGCCGGCCCCATGAAGGGCATCCTCGCCTACAACACCGAGCCGCTGGTGTCCATCGACTTCAACCACGATGCGCACTCCGCCATCTTCGACGCCACCCTCACCAAGGTGATAGACGGGACGCTCGTCAAGGTGTGCGCCTGGTACGACAACGAGTGGGGATTCTCGAACCGCATGATCGACACCACGCTCGCGTGGTCGAAGGCCTCATGAAGCTGCTGCGCGTGACGGATGCGGACCTGCGCAACAAGCGGGTGCTGATCCGCGAGGACCTCAACGTTCCGGTGCAGAACGGGGTCGTGACGAGCGATGCGCGCATCCGCGCGGCTCTCGCCACGATCCGCTACGCGCTCGATCAGCACGCCAGGGTCTTCATCCTCTCGCACCTCGGACGCCCCAAGGAGGGCGTGGACGATCCCGCGCTCACGCTGGCGCCGGTGGCCGCGCGGCTCTCCGAGCTCCTCGGCAAGCCCGTGCCGCTGCGCAAGGACTGGCTCGGCGGCGTCGATTGCCCGGCCGGCACCGCCGTGCTGTGCGAGAACGTGCGCTTCAACAAGGGCGAGAAGGCCGACGACGAGCAGCTCGCGCGGCGCATGGCGGCGCTCTGCGAGGTGTTCGTCATGGACGCCTTCGGTACCGCGCACCGCGCCGAGGCCAGCACTCATGGAGTGGCACGCTTTGCGCCGGTGGCGTGCGCCGGACCGCTCCTGGTCGGCGAGCTCGAGGCGCTGGAGCGGGCGCTCAAGCAGCCGGCGCGTCCGCTGGTGGCGGTGGTCGGCGGCTCGAAGGTCTCGACCAAGCTCCTGGTGCTCGAGTCGCTGCTCGAGAAGGTGGATCAGCTGATCGTCGGCGGGGGCATCGCCAACACCTTCCTGGCCGCTACCGGCGTCGCGGTGGGCAAATCGCTGCAGGAGGCGGAGATGCTCGACGTCGCCCGCCGCCTCATGGACCGCGCGCGCGCGCGCGGCGCGGCGATTGCGCTGCCGTCGGATGTCGTGGTCGGCAAGGAGTTCGCGGCCACGGCGCATGCCGACGTGCGCGCGGTGAGCGAGGTGCGCCCCGACGAGATGATCCTCGACATCGGTCCCGACAGCGCCGACCGCTGCAGCGCACTGCTCAAGGCCGCCGGTACCATCATCTGGAACGGGCCCGTGGGGGTGTTCGAGTTCGAGCAGTTCGGTGAAGGCACGCGCGCCGTCGCACAGGCGATCGCGCGCAGCAAGGCTTTCTCGCTCGCCGGCGGCGGCGACACGCTCGCGGCCATCGAGAAGTACGGGGTCGAGGACGGTATCTCCTACATCTCGACCGGCGGCGGCGCCTTCCTCGAGTTCGTGGAGGGCAAGACTCTTCCGGCGGTCGCCGTGCTCGAGCAGCGTGCCGCGGGCTGATGGCGCAGGAGCTACCGTGCTGAGGCGCACCAAGATCGTAGCGACGCTGGGACCGGCCACCGACGACCTCGAGGTGCTGACGGAGATGATTCGCGCGGGCCTCGACGTCGTGCGCCTCAATGCCTCGCACGGGACGGTCGAGGACCGCCGGCGGCGTCTCGGCGCGGCTCGCCAGGCGGCGCACCGTGCCGACCGCTGCGTGGGTGTGCTGCTCGATCTCGGCGGGCCGAAGATCCGCATCGAGTGCTTCCGCGAGGGTCGCGTCGAGCTCGCCGAAGGCCAGGCTTTCACGCTCGACACCGCGCTCGATCCGGCCGCCGGCACCAGCGAGCGGGTCGGCGTCGCCTACAAGGAGCTGCCGCGCGACGTGTCGGCGGGCGACGCGCTGCTGCTGGCCGATGGCCAGATCGTGCTCGACGTCGAGCGCGTCGGTACGACGACCATCGACACGCGGGTGCGGGTCGGCGGGGCGCTCTCCGACCGCAAGGGACTCAACCGCCAGGGCGGCGGCATCTCGGCGCCGGCGATCTCCGAGCGCGATCGCGAGGACATCCGCTTCGTGGCCGAAGAGGGGGTCGACTATATGGCGGTGTCGTTTGCGCGCGACGCCGCCGACATCGAGCAGGCGCGCTCGCTGGTGCGCGCCGCCGGGGGCGATGCCCGCATCGTCGCCAAGGTCGAGCGCCACGAGGCGGTGGAGAATCTCGCCGGCATCATCGACGCCTCCGACGTCGTGATGGTGGCGCGCGGCGATCTGGGCGTCGAGATGGGCTACGCCGAGCTCACCGGGCTGCAGAAGACCATCATCCACGATACCCGCACGCGCAACCGCGTGGTGATCACCGCCACGCAGATGATGGAGTCGATGATCCAGAATCCGGTGCCGACGCGCGCCGAGGTGAGCGACGTCGCGAACGCGGTCATGGACGGCACGGATGCCGTGATGCTCTCGGCGGAGACCGCCACCGGCCGCTATCCGGTCAAGGCCGTCGAGGCCATGGCCCAGGTGATCGAGGGTGCGGAGAAGTATCAGCTCACCCACCCGCGCGCCCGGCAGCGCGCGCTCGAGGGTGTATTCAGGGGCACCGAAGAGGCGATCGCGATGGCCGTCATGTACACGGCCAACCACATGAAGGTACGCGCCATCGTGGCGCTGACCGAATCCGGCGCGACCCCGCTGTGGATGTCGCGCATCCGCTCCGACATCCCGGTGTACGCCTTCACGCGCCACGAGGCGACGCGCCGCCGGGTGACGCTCTACCGGGGAGTCTATCCGGTGATCTTCGACGTGACCCGGTTCGCCTCCGTCGAAGCGCTTTATCGCGCGCTCTTCGCGCGGCTCCTCGAGCTCAGGCTCGTCGACCTCCACGACCTGGTCATCCTCACCAAGGGCGAGCTGTCGGGCGTTCAGGGCGGCACCAACTCCATGCAGATCCTGAAAGTGGTGCTCGACTGACGTCCCTCGACCGACGCCGCCTGCTGCGCTTGCTGGCGTACCTGGGGGCGGTGGCCGCGCTCCTCGTCCTGATCGTGCTCGCCGTGCCGTACGGCATGCTGCGGGCATCGCTCCCGAGGCTCGATGGCGCGATCCGCGCCTCGGGGCTCAAGGCCCCGGTGCGCATTACGCGCGATGCGCTCGGTGTCCCGACCATCGAGGCCGCGAACCGTGCCGATCTCGCCTACGGCACCGGCTTCGTCCACGGCCAGGACCGTTACTTCCAGATGGATCTGTCGCGGCGCCTCGCGGCCGGGGAGCTCGCCGAGCTCTTTGGCTCAGTGGCGCTCGATGAGGACCGCAGGACGCGTCTCTTCCGCCTGCGCAGCGTGGCCCGCGAGGTGCTCACCCAGGCGAGCGAGCCGCAGCGCGCGCTGCTCGAGTCTTATGCGCGCGGGGTGAACGCGGGCCTCGCGAGCCTCAGGTCCCGCCCGTGGGAGTACTGGGTCCTCGGCGCGCCACCCGTGGCGTGGCAGCCCGAGGATACGGTTCTGGTCACCTACGCCATGTGGTGGGACCTGCAGTCGGGGGACTTCGCCTACGAGCGGCTGAGGCAGGAAGTGAACGCGCGTCTCGGCGGCCCCGAATGCGGCGCCGCGAAGTGCGCCCTCGCGTTCTTTTATCCGCAGCGCACCGAATGGGACGCGCCGGTCGGGCTCGACACTGCGGCCGTGCCCGCCGACATTCCCGGTCCCGAGGCGCTCAACGTGAGGGACGCGCACCCGGCGCCGGCCGCGGCTGCGGGCCGCTTGACCACCGCCGTGCCCGCCGAGTCCGAGATGCTCGCGGGCAGCAACAACTGGGCGGTGACCGGACGCCTCACGACGACCGGGGCCGCGCTGGTGGCCAACGACATGCACCTCAACCTGCGCGTGCCGATCGTGTGGTACCGGGCGCGGCTGCGATCCACGGGGCAGGGCGGCGGCGCCGGCCTCGACCTGATCGGGGCGACGCTCCCGGGGGCGCCGCTGCTGGTGGTCGGATCCAACACGCACATCGCCTGGGGGTTCACCAACAGCGCCGGCAACTGGACGAGCGTGACGCGCGTGCCCTGCACCGCCGTGGGGCCTGACAAGCTCACCACGGCCTCCGGCAGCCTTGCGCTCAGCGTGGTGCACGAGCGCATCCACGTGAAGGGCGGCGCCGATGCCGAGCTCGAAGTGAAGTCGGGTCCGGCGGGCGTGCTGTGGCAGGCGGACCCCGAGCGACAGAGCTGCTGGTTCATCGGCTGGCTCGCACAACAGCCCGAGGCGACCAACTTGAATCTCATGGGGCTCGAGCACGCCGCCACCGTGGCCGAAGCGCTCGCGCTCGCCCCCGAGATCGGAATTCCGCACGAGAACTTCGTGGTCGGGGACCGCGACGGGCACATCGGCTGGAGCATCTACGGGCGCATCCCGAACGGCAGCGGCGCGGCACGCGCCCTCGGCAAGCTCGAGTGGACCACCGCGGCGACGCATCCGCAGCTCATCGATCCGCCGCGCGGGCGCATCTGGACCGCCAACGCGCGCGTGAGCGCCGACCCCGGGGAGCTCGCGCTCATCGGCGGGTCGGAGGCGCCCTACGGAGCGAACTACGTCCTCGGCGCGCGCGCCCGCCAGATCCGCGGCGACCTGTTCGCTCTCGCCGGGAACGAGAAGCCGGCCGACATGCTGCACGTGCAGCTCGATGACCGCGCGCTCTTTCTCACCCGCTGGCGCGAGCTGCTGCTGCACCTGATGGACGTCGACAGTCACGCGCATCCGCAGCGCGCCGAGTTCCGGCGCCTGCTCGAGGCGTGGGATGCGCGTGCCGGCGTCGATTCGGTGGGCTATCGCCTGGTGCGCAGCTTCCGCGACCAGACCCAGGAGGCGGCCTGGGACATGGTGATCGCCGCCCTGGGTATACCGCCGGAATACGATGTCGGGCCGCCCGCGCAGTTCGAGGGCCCGCTGTGGCAGATGGTGAGCCGCCAGCCTCAGCACCTGCTCGCGCGGGAGTACGCCGACTGGCCGGCGTTCCTCGAGGCACAGCTCGATATCACCATCGCGGTTCTCGGCCAGGGGTGCCCCGAGCTCGCCAGGTGCACCTGGGGAAAGCGCAACGTGGTGCGCGTCCGCCATCCACTCTCCGGGGCTCTGCCCGCGCTCGCGCGATTCCTGGACATGCCGCCGCTCGCCCTGCCGGGCGATGCCTACATGCCCCGCGTGCAGCAGGTCGCCTTCGGCGCTTCGGAACGCTTCGCGGTGTCCCCAGGCCACGAGCAGGAGGGCTATTTTCTGTTGCCGGGGGGGCAGAGCGGCCACCCGCTGTCGCCCTACTACCGGTCGGGATTTCTTGCCTGGGCGCGTGGCGAGCCGCAGCCCTTCCTGCCGGGTCCCGCCGAGCACACTCTGACCGTGAAGCCCAACTGATCTCGCGGGGTGACGCCGTCGGCGTCCGGGGCCGCCACCGGCGCGACTCCCGTCACAGGGGGTTCAGCCTGGCGGGCTCCATAATAGGAGCTGGATAGGATCACGATGGATGGCTTCGGCGAAACCGGGCTCTGGCCGGCCGAGCGGCCGACCGTCGGCCTGGTGCTGACGGGCGGCGGCGCGCGCTCGGCGTACCAGGTGGGCGTGCTGCTCGCCCTCGCGGAGCTGTTGCCGCGCTCGCGCAACCCGTTCCAGGTCATCGTGGGAACCTCCGCCGGCGCCGTCGCGGCCAGCGTGCTCGCCGCGGAGGCGCATCGCTGGCGCCGGGCGGTCGCGGGACTGGAGCGGGTGTGGGCCAACTTCCGCTCGGGCCAGGTCTTCCACGTCGACGCGCCTCACATGCTGCGTGCCGGCGCCCACTGGGTGCTGGCGCTGCTCTCGGGCGGACTGGTGCTCGCGCCGCCGAAGTCGATCCTCGACAACACACCGCTGCGCGAGCTCCTCGACCGCCATGTCGACTGTGCCGGCGTACGCCGCAGCATCGCCCGCGGACACCTGCGCGCCTTTGCCCTGTGCTCGACCAGCTATGCGAGCGGCCAGTCGGTGGCATTCTTCGACGGTGTGGAGTCGATCCGCGACTGGTCGCGTGCGCAGCGTGTCGGCCGCCGCTGCGAGTTCACCCTCGATCACCTGATGGCGAGCGTCGCGATCCCGCTGCTGTTCCCGCCCATGAGGATCGACGACGAATATTTCGGCGACGGCGCCATGCGCCAGCTCAACCCCCTGAGCCCCGCGATTCACCTCGGCGCCGACCGGCTGCTCATCATCGGCGTGCGCGCCCGGCGCGCCGCCGGTGTCACGGTCGACCGCCTGCAGCCGGCCATGCCGACGCCGGGTGAGATCTTCGGCTATATGCTCGACACCCTGTTCACCGACCAGATCTACGGCGACCTCGAGCAGCTCGAGCGTATCAACACCCTGGTGGAGACCGCCCCCGAGGCCGTGCGCGGCGAGCGCCACGTCGAGACGCTGATGCTCGCCCCGAGCGTCGACCCGCGCGAGATCGCCGCGCGGCACGTCGCCGAGATCCCGCGGGGACTGCGCGCGCTGCTGCGGGTGATCGGCGGGCGCGACGTCTCCGGCTCGCAGCTCGTGAGCTACCTGATCTTCGAGGCCGGCTATACGCGTGCGCTCATCGAGCTCGGCTATCGCGACGCGATGGAGGCGCGCGCGGCGCTCGTCGCCTTCATGAGCGGCGCGCGGCTGCCTGCGGTGCTGACGGCAGCCGGAGTTGCGCAGGCGACCTGAGCCTTCGACAATCCCGGGCATGCTGTTCACAGACGCGCAGCGCATGCTGCAGCAGTTCCTCGCGCCGCTCACGCTCGATGAGTTCCTCGACAAGACCCTGAGCGGCGGCTTGCACCGGGTGGAGGCGGGCGGGGCCGCCGAGCGTTGCGCGCTGCTCGGCCCCGATCCGCGCACGGTGTTGGCAGCGGCCTTTCAGCTGGCCCCGAAGCTCACCTTCCACTCGGCAAACGCCTTGGGTCCGCCGCCCTCACTCGAGGGGGTGCGCGACGCGGACGACTTCCGCGCGCGGATCGGGCAGTTCCACGCGCGCAACTACTCGGTGCGCTTTCCCGAGCTCCGCCCCCTGTGGCCGCAGCTCGACCGGCTGGCGCGCGCGCTCGAGGTCGTGCTGCATCAGCCGGTGACGACCTCGGTGTTCTGGAGCCTGGGCGGCATGCGCGCGCCGGTGCACTACGACGACCACGACCTCATCGTGGTGCAGCTGCTCGGAGCCAAGCGCTGGCATGTGGCCAACTCCTCCGAGCTCCCCAACACCTGGAGGGGAATACCGGCCGATACGGTCGAGCTCGGGCCGCATACGACCTTCGACGTGAGCCCCGGCGACCTCGTCTACCTGCCGCGCGGCACGCTGCACAGCGTCGATTCGACCGCCGAGTCCCTGCACCTCTCCATCGGCTTCACCCCGCTCACGGTCCGTGAGGCGCTCATGGCCGCGCTCGATCAGCTCTCGGACGTCGAGCAGGCGCTGCGCAACACGGTCGGCGGCCGCCTGGCCTACCACCTGCGGGGCGTGGGACTCGAGCGGCTCGCGGGGCCGGTGCTGGATGGTATCGAGCGGCTGCGCGCCGCGTGCCGCACGCCGGGGTTTCTCGCCGCGGCGCTGCAACGGCGCTCGTCCCGGGTGGTCGCAACGCTCGCCCCCCTGCCGGTGGTAAAGCCACTCCCGGCACTCGATCTCGGCTCCGAGCTCACCCAGGGCGAGCTCGCGTTCTGCCATCTCACCGCCAATCCCGACAAGATCGACTTCAGCTATCCGGGCGGACACATCTACATCCACCGCGGCGCCGAGCAGGCGCTCCTTTACATGGTGAACACGCCGCGATTCCGGGTGAGGGACGTCCCGGGCGAGGTCGCCGACGAGGTGCGGCTCTCGCTCGCCCAGAAGCTCGTGGAGATCGGGTTCCTCAGGCCGGCAGATTAACCGCAGGCGATTTCCGTCAATTGACTAGGAAGCCGCCACCCGCGGCCGCGCCCGGAACATGCCCGCATCCGGCAGCCCGCTGTGGCGTGCGGTGACGTTGGGGAACTCGCCGGCGAAGTCCTCGACGAGGCGCTCGACGATGTAGACCGAGCGGTGCTGTCCGCCGGTGCAGCCGACCGCGATGGTGAGATAGCCGCGGTTGCTCGCCTGGTACTCGGGCACCCGGGCGCGCACGAAACGGGCGATGTCGGCGATCAGCTTCGCCACGTCGGTGTGGGTCTCGAGGAAGCGAATCACCTCGGCGTCGCGCCCCGTGAGGTGGCGCAGGCTCGGTTCCCAGTACGGGTTTGGCAGCGCGCGCGCATCGAACACGAAGTCCGCATCCCCCGGAATGCCGTCCTTGAAGCCGAAGGACTCGAAGGTGATCGACAGGCGCTCGGCGGCGCGCTGCTCGACGCGCTGGTGGATGATCTCGCGCAGCCCGTGCACACCCATGCGTGAGGTGTCGATCACCAGGTCTGCCGCGGATACCACCGGTTCGAGCAGCCGGCGCTCGAGGGCCATCGCCTCGCGCAGGCCCACGTCGCTGCGACTCAAGGGGTGGCGGCGTCGGGTTTCGGCGAAACGCCGCAGCAGCTCGTCTTCCCCGGCGATGAGGAAGATCACCTCGACCTGCAGCCCGCTGCGCTTCAGCTCATCGATCAGCTGCGGAACGCTGGCGATCTCGGCGGCGGTGTTGCGCGCATCGAGGCCGATGGCGGTGCGCTCATAGGTGCGCTCGGGGCTGCGTACCGTGTAGGAGATGAAGGGCTTGAGCAGCGCCGCGGGGATGTTGTCGATGCAGTAGAACCCCAGATCCTCGAGCATGTGCAGGGCCACGCTCTTGCCGGACCCGGATAAGCCGCTCAGGATGACGATGCGCACCGGGCTATGTTCATCCACCGCACCGCCTGCCGCAAGCGCGGCGAGGAGCGCCTCAGGCGCGCGTCGTGCGCGTCGTGCGCGGGCGTGCCGTGCGGGTGTTGGCGCGCTTTTCCTTGTGCTTCTTCAGGGAGCGATCGAGCTTATCGGCCAGCAGGTCGATGGCCGCGTACATGTCTTCCTGGGTCGCATGGGCGTGGATGGCATTGCCGCTCACGTGCAGCGTCGCCTCGGCCTTCTGTCGCAGCTTCTCCACCGTCAGCACGCAGTGCACATCGATGACGCGGTCAAAATGCCTGCCGATGCGCTGCAGCTTCTTCGCGACATAGCCGCGCAGCGATGGCGTGACTTCGACGTGGTGCCCGGTGACGTTGAGCTGCATGGTCCGTCTCCTGTTTTGTAATTACTTCCGATCGTGAATAGCCTTTGCATACGTTCAGAGCTGATCGGTACCGGCGCGCCGCCGCTCGCTGGACGCGGGGATTCCCATGGCCTCACGGTACTTGGCGACGGTGCGGCGCGCCACGGAGATGCCTTCGCCCGACAGCAGCTGCGCGATGCGGCCGTCGTTCAGCGGGTTCTCCGGATCCTCGTCCTTGACGAGCTTGCGGATCTTGGCGCGGATCGCGGTCGAGGACGTGCCGGAGCCGTCGGCGCCCTCGACCTGGCTCGAGAAGAAGTAGCGCAGCTCGAACACGCCGCGCGGGGTGTGCATGTATTTGCCCGAGGTCACACGCGAGATGGTGGACTCGTGCATCTCCACGGCCTCGGCGATGTCCCTCAGGATCATCGGGCGCATGTGCTCCTCGCCGTGCTCGAGGAAGGCGGTCTGGCGCTCGACGATCGAGCGGGCCACCTTGATGAGGGTCTCGTGACGGATCTCCAGGCTCTTCAGCAGCCAGCGCGCCTCCTGCAGCTGCGCACGCATGCTGGCGTGGCTGGCGGCGCGCCCGATGAGACTCGCGTAGCCCTGGTTGAGGCGCACCCGCGGGAGCGTCGCGGGGTTGATCTCGACGCCCCAGCCGTGCTCGGTGCGGCGCACGAACACATCCGGGACGACGTACTGGGCGTTGCCCGCGCTCACGGTCGAGCCCGGGCGGGGATGGCATGAGCGCACGAGCGCCAGCGCGCTGGCGATCTCCTCCTCGCTGGCGCGCAGCTCGCGCTTCAGCAGCGACAGCTCGCGATCGGCGACCAGCTCGAGGTGGTGGCGGGCGATCTTGAGGGCGGTGTTGAAGCCCGGGGTGGCGGGGTCGATCTGCCGCAGCTGCAGCTCGATGCACTCGCCGACCGAGCGCGCGCCGACGCCGGCGGGGTCGAGCGCCTGCACCCGCTCGAGCACGGCCTGCACCTCCTCCGCCGTGCACTCGACCTCCGGGCGCAGCGTCTGCGCAATCTCCTCGAGCGACTCGGTGAGATAGCCATCGTCGCTGATCGCATCCACGATGGCGCTCGCGATCGCCAGCTCGCGCGGCGCGAGCCGTGCGAGCTCGAGCTGCCACAACAGGTGATCCTGCAGGGACTCGCCGGCGTCGTCGGCGTATTCCTGCTGGCGGTCCTCGTCTTCCCCGCTCCAGGGCGTGTCCGCCGGCCCCGTGTTCTGCTGACTCCAGGGCTCGTCCAGCACTTCGACGGTGCTCTCCCGCCGGCTCTCGGGCGGGGGCGGAGGCTCGGCTACGGCGACGACCTCGAAGGTACCCGTGCCCTCGTTCTCCTCGAGCGGCTCGAGCATCACGTTCGTTTCGAGGAGCTCGCGGATATGCGCCTGGAGCTCGAGCGCCGGCAGCTGGAGCAGCCGGATGGCCTGCTGCAGCTGAGGCGTCATGGTCAGTTGCTGACCAAGCTTCAGCTGCAGTGAGGGTTTCAGCATGGTGGCTTGAAGGGGCGTCCTAGCCCTCGAGTCCTATTTCGTAACTAATTGAAAGCTATAAATTATTTAGGTCTGGGTCGCGCCTGGAGCCTCAGAGCCGGAACGTCTCGCCCAAGTACACCTCACGGACTTGGCTGTTGGCAAGGACTTCTTCGGCACTTCCAGATGCAATGACCGTGCCCTGATTGACGATGTACGCGCGGCTGCACACGCCCAGGGTCTCGCGAACATTATGGTCAGTGATGAGCACGCCGATTCCGCGCTGGGTGAGCTCGCGGATGATGCGCTGGATATCGAGCACCGACAGCGGGTCGACGCCCGCGAAGGGCTCATCGAGCAGCATGAAGCGCGGCTCGGCGGCGAGCGCCCGCGCGATCTCCACCCGGCGCCGCTCGCCACCGGAGAGCGACACGCCGAGCGTGCGGCGCACGTGCCCGATCCGCAGCTCCTCGAGCAGCTGCTCGAGACGTTCCTCGCGTGCCGCCCGCTCGAGGTCGGCGCGCGTCTCGAGGATGGCAAGCACGTTGTCCTCGACCGAGAGCTTGCGAAAGACCGAGGCTTCCTGCGGCAGGTAGCCGAGCCCGAGCTGGGCGCGGCGGTGCATCGGCAGGAGCGTCACGTCGGTATCGCCGAGGTAGATGCGCCCGGCGTCGCAGGGAATGAGGCCCACGATCATGTAGAAGGCGGTGGTCTTGCCGGCACCGTTGGGCCCGAGGAGGCCAACGACCTCGCCGTTCGCGAGCTCGAGCGAAAGATCACGTACCACGGAACGGGACTTGTAGCTCTTGGCCAGGCCCGTAGCCCTGAGGAGCGTCATGACTTCGGAGCGGACTCGGGCGGCGGGGGCGGCGGCTTCGGCCCGGGCTTGGTGGTCTCCGTATCAGGCTTGCTGGCTTCGGGCTTGCCCGCGGCCCCGGCGTGCGGAGCGATGCTGATGTGCACGCGCTGGTCGCTGTCGGCGGCGCCGCCGGGCGCCGCGACGGCCTGCACCCGCTGCTCGCGGATGTTGTAGACGAGCAGCGGGCCGGAGATCTCGTTCTGCCCGTCCGAGAGCCAGGCGTCGTCCGTGAGGCGTACGGTGCCGTCGCTCACGTCATAGAAGATCTGGTCGGCGTGACCGCGCGCGGTCTGGGCGGAGTTGGCGCGCTTCTGCTCGAACTCGGCCGGCTTGCCGGTGATCGTGGCGCGCGCGATGTGATTGTCGCGGAACTCGACCACGGCCTGATCGGAGCGCAGATTGCCGTGCTGCTCGGCGTCGATGCGCACATTGCCCTCGAAGTTCCAGCGGCTGTTCTCGAAGTTGAGTCCCGTCGCGCGCGCGTGCTCGGCCTGCACGCGCATATCACCCTGGGAGATGACGACGTCCTTGAACACCACCGTGTTGCTCTTGTAGTCGACCTCCGAGGAGGCGGCGTCCACCGAGACGGGCAGTCCGCTGAAGTCGGGCGGGGCCGCCGCGCAGATCGTGAGCGCCGGCAGCAGCACCCCGGCCAGGAGCAGGACGGGGGAATTACGGCAGATACGAGCCATGCACGGTCGATTCTAGCTGCACGCGACCCTCCTTCAAGCGCGCTACCAGCCCGCGGGCCTGCAGCTCCCGGCCCGACATCGAAAGCGTCACCGGCTCGGGCGTGCTCGCCACCTGCTCGCGCGTGTCGAAGGACAGGTGCTCGGTGGAGATCTCGGCCCGATCCTGCGTGCCCGGCAGCAGTCCCGCGAGGCGCACGTTGCCATCGAGCTGCACGACGCCCGTGTCCTGGCCCAGCTCACCCCGATCGGCGCGTGCCGTCCACTGCGCGCCGCTTGCGGCGCGAAAGCCCATCTGCACCTGGGTCATCTGCACCGTGCTGCCATCGGGCTGCTGGCTGATGCGCGCGGCGTCGACGGTGTAGAGCGGCTGACCGTCGCCGGCGGTCTGCACCAGGCGGGCGCCCAGAGCTGCGTATCCCGGGTCATGGGCCGGCGCTCCGGCCGCACTCGGCGCGGCGACTTCGCGCGTTCCTCCCGACAGCACGATCAGGCCCACGACCAGCGCCACCACGGCCATTATCGCCAGCAAGCGATAGATCATCGCCGCCGCACCCGGCCCCGCCTCGAGAGCAGCAGGTCGCACACTTCGCGTACCGCGCCGCGTCCACCGTGCTGGCGGGTCACGACGACGGCGGCGCGTCGCACCTCGGGATGCGCGTCCGCGACCGCGAAGCTCACCGCCACGGCATTCATGAGCGGCAGATCCGGCAGGTCATCCGCCACGCACGCGCAGGCGTCGCGCGCGATCCTGAGCCGCGCGCGCAGCCGCTCGAAGACGGCGAGCTTGTCGGCCACTCCCTGATGCACGTGGCGAAGCTTGAGCTCGCGACAGCGGGCGCTCACGGCCCGGGAGCGCCGTCCGGAAATCACCGCCACCTGGATACCGGCGAGCCGCAGGGCAACGAGCCCGTAGCCGTCGCGCACGTCGAATACCTTGAGAGCCTCGCCGCGCGGCCCGAAGTACAGTCGCCCGTCCGTCAGCACCCCGTCCACGTCGAGCACCAGCAAGCGAATCGCGTGCCCGTTGCGCACTCCCGGCGCCTCACATCACCCGGGCACGGAATAGATCGTGCACGTTGAGCGCCCCCACCAGGCGGCCGGCCGCGTCCGCCACCGGGAGAGCGGTGATGCGATGCAGCTCCATGAGATGCACGGCCTCGGCGGCGAGCTCGCGCGGCCCGATGGTTTTCGGTCTCGGCGTCATCACCGCACCCATGGTGGTGGAGTGCAGGTCGACCCGCGCCTCGAGCGCACGGCGCAGGTCGCCGTCGGTGAAGACGCCGAGGATACGCTCGTCCGCATCGACTACGACGGCGAGGCCCAGGCCCTTGGCCGACATCTCGAGAAGCCCGGCGCTCAAGGCCGCCGTGGGTAAGACGCGCGGCAGCGCGGCTCCGGTGCGCATCAGGTCTTCGACGTGCAGCAGCAACTGGCGGCCCAGGCTTCCGCCGGGGTGCGAGCGGGCGAAGTCCTGGGCGGTGAAGCCGCGCGCCTCGAGCACCGCGACCGCGAGCGCGTCGCCCATGGCGAGAGTGGCGGTGGTGCTCGCCGTCGGCGCGAGGTTGAGTGGGCAGGCCTCCTCCTCCACCGCCACATCGAGCGTGACGGTCGCCGCCTGAGCAAGCTGGGAATCGGCCTTGCCGCTCATCACGATGAGCGGCACGCCGAGGCGCTTGAGCGCCGGCAGCAGCGCGACGAGCTCGGGAGTCTCGCCGGAGTTCGACAGCGCGAGCACGACGTCGCTGCGGGTGATCATCCCGAGGTCCCCGTGGCCGGCTTCCGCGGGGTGGAGGAAGAAGGCAGGGGTGCCGGTGCTGGCGAGCGTCGCGGCGATCTTGCCGGCGATGTGCCCGGACTTGCCCATGCCCGTGACCACCACCCTGCCATGACAGGCGAGGCACAACCGGCAGGCCTGCGCGAACGCCGCGCCGACTCGCGCATCGAGTGCCCCGAGCGCCCGCGCCTCGATGGCGAGTGCGCGGTGCGCCGAGGCGATGAGCTGCGCGTCGTCGGGGTCGGCCGCGGCCTTGTGCCCGGCGGAATGCGGGTTCATGCAAGTCATTATAGGCGCGTGTGCGCCGCGCCCATGTAATATCCCGCCCATGAACCCTGAAGAGGTCGCGCGGCTGATCCGCGCGGGGCTGCCCGGCGCGCAGGTCGAGGTGCAGTCCGATGATCAGACCCATTTCGCCGCGAGGGTGATTGCGCGCGAGTTCGCGCAGCTGCGCAGCCTCGCGCGCCACCAGCTCGTCTACCGCGCGCTCGGGGAGCTCATGGGCCGCGAGATTCACGCATTGTCGATCGAGGCGCTCACCCCCGAAGAAGCGCAACGGGGCTGAAATAATGAAGACTCGCAACCGGCAGGTTGTTCGCGGGCAAAAACCACGTTCTTTGCCCGCGTGCTCGAGATCGTGGGGAGCTTGGCCGGCGAAAGCGCCGCAGGCGACTTTCGCCCAATAAACATGGACAAGCTGCAGATCCAGGGCGGCACCGCCCTCGAAGGCGAGGTGCGCATCTCCGGCGCCAAGAACGCGACGCTGCCAATCCTGGCCGGCGCGCTGCTCGCCGACGATCCGGTGGTGGTCGCGAACGTCCCGCACCTGAAGGACGTCACCACCACCGTCGAGCTCCTCGGGCGCATGGGCGCCACGGTCACCATCGACGAGCGCATGCGGATCGAGGTCGACGGCTCGACGGTACGCGAGTGCTTCGCGCCCTACGACCTGGTGAAGACCATGCGCGCCTCGATCCTGGTACTCGGGCCGCTGGTGGCGCGCCACGGGCGCGCCGACGTCTCGCTCCCCGGCGGCTGCGCCATCGGCGCGCGCCCCGTGAACATCCACGTCGCGGGGCTCCAGGCCATGGGCGCCGACATCACCATCGAAGGCGGTTACATCCGCGCGCGCGCCTCGCGCCTCAAGGGCGCGCGGCTGGTGCTCGACACCGTCACGGTGACCGGCACCGAGAACCTCATGATGGCCGCGACGCTCGCCGCAGGCGAGACGGTGATCGAGAATGCGGCGCGCGAGCCCGAGGTGGTCGACCTCGCGAACTTCCTCATCGCCATGGGGGCGAGCATCCACGGAGCCGGCACCGACAAGATCGTGGTGCACGGAGTCGAGCGGCTGCGCGGCACGACCTACGAGGTGCTGCCGGACCGCATCGAGAGCGGCACCTACCTGGTCGCCGGCGCCATCACGCGCGGCCGCGTGCGCGTGAAGAGCACCCGCCCCGACCACCTGGACGCCGTGCTCGCCAAGCTCGAGGAGGCGGGCGCGAAGCTCGGCGTCGGCGACAACTGGATCGAGGTGGACATGCGCGGCCGCGAGCTCAGGGCGGTGGACGTGCGCACCGCACCGTACCCGGCCTTTCCGACCGACATGCAGGCACAGTTCGCCGCGCTCAACACCGTGGCGCACGGCGTCGGCACGATCACCGAGACCATCTTCGAGAACCGCTTCATGCACATGCTGGAGATGCGGCGCATGGGGGCGGAGATCCGCCTCGAGGGCAACACCGCCATCATTCACGGCGTGCCGAGGCTCACCGCCGCTCCGGTGATGGCCACCGACCTGCGTGCTTCGGCGAGCCTGGTGCTCGCGGGACTCGTGGCGGAGGGCCGCACCGACGTCGAGCGCATCTATCACATTGATCGCGGCTACGAGGCGATCGAGGAGAAGCTGGCGCAGCTCGGGGCGCAGATCCGCCGGGTACCGAACTAGGAGGCGCAATGCAGATCGGGATGATCGGACTCGGGCGCATGGGCGCGAACATGGCACGGCGCCTCGCCCAGGGCGGACACGAGTGCGTGGCCTACGACCGGTCCCCCGCCTCGGTCGCGGCCGCGGTCGGGTTCGGCGCCCGCGGTGCGCACTCGCTCGCGGAGCTCGCGCGCTCACTCAAGGCTCCGCGTGCCGTCTGGATCATGGTGCCGGCGGCGGTCGTGGACACGGTGGTGGGCGAGCTGCGTCTGCTGCTCGAGCCCGGCGACGTGCTGATCGACGGCGGCAATTCCCACTACCAGGACGACATCCGGCGGGCCGCCGAGCTCAGCTCCTCCAGGATCCGCTACCTCGACGTCGGCACGAGCGGCGGTGTGCTCGGGCTCGAGGGCGGCTATTGCCTGATGATCGGCGGCGAGCCGGAGATGGTCGCCCGGGTCGAGCCCGTGTTCGCGACGCTCGCGCCCGGCGGGCGACTCGCCCCGGGCACGGCCGCCGGCCGCGCGGCGGGACTCGGGGCGGCGGGGCTCGGATACCTGCATTGCGGGCCGCACGGCGCCGGGCATTTCGTCAAGATGGTCCACAACGGCATCGAGTACGGGCTGATGGCCGCCTACGCCGAGGGACTCAACCTGCTCGCGCATGCCGGCGCGGGACTCGACACCCAGGCGCCAGACGCGGAAACCGCGCCACTCGCCAATCCGCGCCTCTATCAGTACCGGCTCGACCTCGCGGCGATCGCCGAGGTCTGGCGTCATGGCAGCATCGTGGCCTCGCGCCTCCTCGACCTCACGGCGGCGGCGCTGGCGCGCGATGCGCGGCTCGAGGGTTTCGCCGGACGCGTGTCCGACTCGGGCGAGGGCCGCTGGACGGTGCAGGCCGCGATCGACGTGGGCGTGCCCGCCAACGTGTTGAGCGCGGCACTCTACTCGCGCTTCGATTCGCGCGGCCGCGGCGAATTCGCCGACAAGCTACTGTCGGCGATGCGCCTCGGCTTCGGAGGCCACGTCGAGCAGGGCGGCTGAGCGCGGCCACTGACGGGAGTCGCCATGGAACGTCGTGACTGCGATACGCTCGTGCTGTTCGGTGCGACCGGCGACCTGTGCTATCGCAAGATCTACCCGGCGCTCTATCAGCTGCTTCGCCGCGGGATCCTCAACGTGCCGGTCATCGGCGTGGCGCGCCAGGGCTGGAACCTCGAGCAGTACGCCGCACGGGTGCGCGACAGTCTCGCGGCGTTCGTGCCGGGGGCGGATGAGGCGGTGCAGGCACGGCTCGTACGTCTGCTGCGTTACGTGGACGGCGACTACCACGCGCGTGCGACCTTCGACGCGCTGCGCGCGGCGCTCGGCGCCGCGCAGCGTCCGCTGCACTACCTGGCGATTCCGCCCAGCATGTTCGCGGTGGTGGCCGAGCACCTGAGCGCCTCGAGCTGCGCGCAGGGCGCGCGCATCGTGGTGGAGAAGCCTTTCGGGCGCGATCTGGCCTCGGCGCGCGCGCTCAATCAGACGCTGCACGCGCACTTCCCCGAATCCAGCATCTTCCGCATCGACCACTACCTCGGCAAGGAGGCGGTGCAGAACATCCTGTACTTCCGCTTCGCCAATTCCTTCCTCGAGCCGGTACTGAACCGCAACTTCGTCGCCAGCGTGCAGGTCACCATGGCCGAGACGCTCGGCGTCGCCGGGCGCGGCCGCTTCTACGAGGAGGCCGGCGCGATCCGCGACGTGATGCAGAACCATCTCATGCAGATCGTGGCACTGCTCGCCATGGAGCCGCCGGTGAATACCGAGGGCGAATCGCTGCGCGATGAGAAGGTCAAGGTGCTGAGGGCGGTGCGCCCGACGGCGCCCGAGGAGCTGGTGCGCGGGCAGTTCGCCGGCTACCGCAGCGAGCCCGGGGTCGCACCCGACTCGCGCGTCGAGACCTACGCGGCGCTCACGCTGCACATCGACTCGTGGCGCTGGAGCGGCGTGCCGTTCTACATGCGTGCCGGCAAGCGACTGCCGGTGACCGCCACCGAGGTGGTGGTGGAGCTGCGCCCGCCGCCGGCGCGGGTGTTCGGGGAGCTCGGACCCGAGCAGCCGAATCACCTGCGCCTGCGCCTGGGTCCCGACGTGGCGATCGCGCTCGGTGCGCACTCGAAGCGGCCCGGCCCGGTGATGACGGGGCGCGACGTGGAGCTCTACGTCGCCGAGCAGCCGGGCGACGACCTCGACCCGTATGCCGCGCTGATCAGCTCCGCGCTGATCGGCGATACTGCGCACTTCGCGCGCGAGGACGAGGTGGAGGCGGCATGGGCGATCGTCGATCCGCTGCTTCGCGGCTCGACGGTGCCCATCGAGTACCCGGCGGCAAGCTGGGGGCCGCCGCAGGCCGAGCGGCTGCTGCAGGGGCCGTGTGGCTGGCACAACCCGGGTGCGAAGCCGCAGGACTGGCAGCGGTCGTGCGGGCGGGCCTAGCCGGCACGCAGATGCTGAGTACCCGCGTCCTGATCCAATTCCCCGAGACACTGGCCGAGCAGTTCGGCCGCGGCCTCGAGCGCAGGTGCGGATAGCCCCGCATATCCGAGCAGAATGCCCGGGCGCATGGGACGCATGCGGTAATGGGGATGGATCGGGTAGAGGCCCAGGCCACGCCGGGCCGCGATCTCGATGAGGCGATCCAGCTGCGGAAAAGTCAGCCTGGGAAACCAGACGACCACGTGCACACCGCAGCCGCTGTCGTCAATCTCGACCCGGCCGGCGGCATGCCGGCGCAAACCCTCCAGCAGGACCGCGCGCCGCCGGCCCAACTCCGCAACCGATCTGCGCAGATGCTTCTCGAACTGGCGGCTGCGCATGAACGCCGCGAGCGCCGCCTGCTCGATCGCAGGGCTGCCGAGATCGTCCAGTCGCTTGGCCTCGCGCAGGTCATCCCGCAGCCCGACGGGACAAACGATATAGCCGAGCCGCAGAGACGGAAACAGCGTCTTTGAGAACGTCCCGACGTATATCACCCGCTCGGAGCGATCCATCGAGCGCAGCGGAGAGAGCGGCCGGCCGTGATATTGAAACTCACTGTCGTAGTCGTCCTCGAGTATCCAGGCATCTCCCCTCGACGCGATCCGCAGCAGCTCGATGCGTCGCTCCCGCGACATCACGGCCCCCGAGGGAAACTGATGCGACGGCGTGACGTAGATCAGATGCGCCTGATGCCCGGGCACTTCCGACGTCACCAATCCGTTCCTGTCGGTGCGGACACTCACGACGCGGGCGCCGTGTGCCAGCAGGGTCTGCATGATGTACTGATAGTGCGGGTCTTCGATGACGACCACATCCCCTTCGTCGAGGACGACGCGCGCGACGAGCGTCACGGCCTGCTGGGTGCCGCCCACGATGAGGATCTCGTTCTCCCCGCAGACGATGCCCCGGCGGCGCGCCAGGTAATCGCGAATCGCACGGCGTAGCGGCAGAAACCCGCATGACTCGGGATAGCGCGGGCCCGCCTGCAGAGCGGCGGCGGCGAGTTTTCTCCGCCAGGAATGGAGCAGGCGCGCATCGGCAATCGGCTCGCCATAGTGGAGGTCGTAGCGCGGCTGCGGCTGCCTGGCTCCGAGCAGCGGCGGGCTGAGAGCACGAATTCTGGCCGCGTAGCGCGACGGAGCTGTGATCGCGGCCCGCGAGTCGGCGACTTTGCCGGGGCGTACGGTCTCGGTGACGCAGGTGCCCGCGCGTCCGCGCGGCACGGCCAGCTGCCCGGCGCACAACATCTCGTAAGCGCCGAGCACGGTATTGCGGGAAACGCCGAGCGTTTCTGCCAGCGCCCGCGTGGCCGGCAGGCTCTTTCCGGCGACAAACCAGCCCGCGAGAATCGCGCGCTTCAGCTCGCGAGCGAGTTGCTCGTAGAGAGCCCCTTGGCCGTCCAGGCGAAAATCTGCGGGGAGCAAGCAGCTACCAAAGCGCTAGGGCGCTTTCGCGCCGGCCATCACAAATCTTACCGTCTCGAGGGCCCTAGCGCCGGAGTACGGCGAGCCACGCCATATCCCGGTAGGAATCGGCCACAACCCAGGCGCCGGAGGTCAGGGCCCAGGAGAGGGCGAACTCACCCCACTGGAAGACGGACATGTCGCCCGCGACGGCCTTCGGTACCCAGACCAGCAGCGTGAACAGGCCCATCTGCAACGCCGAGAGCGTGGTGGCCAGCCGTGCATACACACCAATGAGCACCGCCGCGCCAGCGGCGAGGTAGGTCGAGCCGGTGAAATACGCCCAGGCTACGTGCCACGGCAGCCAGCCCGGTACCAGCGGCGCGGTGAGGTTGAGATAGGCGAAATGGGACAGACCGAAGGCGATCATGGCCAGGGCGTAAAGCACCCGCGCGACGCGCAGGCCGCTCTCGCCGGTGACGAAACCGAAACGCTGCCTGTCCCAGTCAGTGGCGAGCCAGTCATACAGCACGCAGGCGCCCGCTACCAGCACCGCGTTCTCACCGCAGTTCTGATAGACGCCCTCCACGGTGGGATGGAGGACGATCAGGGGCGCTTTGAACATCAAAGTCCAGAGCAGGAGATAGCCGAGCAGCACGCGAGCGGCGGCCACGGCGGTACGTCGCCAGAGCAGACCCATGCCGCAGGCGAGGGAAACGACAGCGCACAGATAAACGAGAACCGCGCGGGTAGGCAGATCCTTCGGTATCGGCAGCCACAGCCCGGTGAAGAAATCGCCCTTGACCAGGTCCAGGATCCCGAGGGCGATCATCGTCGCCGCAAAGACCACATGACCCATGTTGGCGATCTGCAGCGCTCTACCCGGGCTGTCCGTCGAGAGAACCGAGGCTGTGGTTTCGGGTGGCAAACTCCATCCACGCTAACTGCCTGGAGCGATGCCCTCAAGAACCACGTGCGCGCCATATTCGGGTGCCACATGGTGGGCTGTCATGACTTCTCCTTGAATGTATCCGACGCCCGGTCTAGGTTCACCGGACGACTTGACCGAGTACGTCCTCGGGTGGAGGAATGGCACATGAAAGGAATCAGCCTCGCTCTGCTGCTGCTGGTCTGCGGCTCGCTGGTCGCTTCTGCACCGAGCACGCCTCCCGCGTTCACGCACTCGCGCGCGGACGACTGGATCAACTCGCCGCCGCTGACGCTCGCCGGGCTCAAGGGCAAGGTGGTGGTGGTCGAGTTCTGGGCATTCGAGTGCGATAACTGCATCAAGTCCCGGGCCTGGATCGAGGCACTCGAGCAGGACGCGGGCGCGAAGGGGCTGGTAGTGGTCGGCGTGCACTCGCCGGAGCTCGATACGGAGAGATCGCGGGACGCCGTGCGCAAGGCGGTCGTGCGGCTCGGCATCCGCTACCCGGTGATGATCGATACCGACCACTCCTACTGGAACGCGCTGCACGCGCAGTACTGGCCGACGTTCTGCCTCATCGGCCGCGACGGGCTGCTCTACGCCTGCGTGCCCGGAGAGATGGACAAGGGTGACAAGCGGGCCGAGGAGGTGGCCGGAGTGATCGATCAGCTCCTCAGGGCCCCGCCGGCCTGACGCCCTTTAGCGCCCTGGCTGTGCGAGCTCGCCGAGCGCCTGCTTGAGCGGGCCGAGCCAGGGCTCGAAGTTGCGCCACTCGTCGACACTCTCTGAATAGAGGGGCCGGCGCACCTGCTCGGAGCTCGCCGTCTGCACCACGCGCCGCGTCTCGTGGAAGCGCAGGCACTGCTCCTCGAAGGGCAGGCCGCAGTGATCCAGCAGGCGGCGCACTTCGCCGGGGAAATCCGCGATCAGGCTCTCGTACTGGACGCGGTGGATGCGACCGGGCAGCACGCTGTCGAAGTGCGCCATCAGGGCCACGTAGTCGCGATAGTACCTGCCTAAGTCCTCGAGGCTGTAGGAAAACCACACGCCCGAGACAAAGTGCTGCTTGAAGTTCGAGAAGCAGCACGCGAGCGGCGCGCGCCGGGCGTCGATGATGCGCGCGTTGGGCAGGATCAGGTGGATCAGCCCGACGTCGAGGAAATTGTTGCCCATCTTGTCGATGAAATGCGCGCGCCCGAGCAGGCGATGCGGCCGCGTCTGCCGCAGATAGCGCTCGCCGAGCGCGGCGAGCTGCGCGCGGCTCAAGCGCGCGACGGACTCAGGGTACGTGGGTGGTGAGTCCCACACGCCGAGCTCGCGCGCGAAAGCCGAGACGTCCGGCAGCTCGCGCGTTCCCTCGACCTGCGAGTGGCTGGCGAGGATCTGCTCGAGGAGCGTCGAGCCGGCGCGCGGCAGGCCCACGATGAAGATCGGCTCGCTCGAGGGGTGGCCGGCACCGGCGCGCGCGGCGAAGAACTCGCGCGTGAAGAGGGCGCGGCTGCGCTCGATGAGCGCGGTGGTGCGTTCGGGGTCGTACTGGATCGCCGCGCGCCGCAGGGCATTGCCACGGGCGTAGTGCGCGAAGGAGGCGGCGAAGTCGCCCGCGGACTCGAGTGCGTTTCCGAGTGAGAACTCGAGATTCCAGCGATCCTCAGCGCCGAGATCGGCGCGCGCGAGCTGCGCGCGCATCGCCTCGAGCTCCTCCGCCGTGAACCGGAAAGTCTTGAGGTTGGCGAGGCTGAACCACGCCTCGCCGAACCCGGGGCTGAGCCCGGCGGCGCGGCGATAGGCCGTGATCGCCTCGTCGATCCGCCCGGCGGAGCGCAGCGCGTGTCCATAGTACATCCACGCCACCGGGTGGTCCGGGAACTCGACGACCACGTCGGCGAGGATGCGCACGGCCTGCCCGCTGTGCCCGAGCAGGCTGTAGGCGGCGGATTGGAGCGTGCGGTAGTCGAGATTGCCCGGCTCGAGGACGAGCAGCCGCTCGAGCAGCGGCAGCATCGGCGCGGCTTTCTGCTGCGTGTGCAGCATCTCGGCGAGATCGAAGCGCGCGTGGCTGTAGCCCGGCGCGAGCTTGAGGCACTCGTTGAGGAGGCGCTCCGCTTCTGCGAAGTCCTCGCGCTTCACCGCGAGCTGCGCCAGGAGGCGCAGCGCCGCCACGTCATCCGGGTGACGCGTCAGCTCTTTCTGCAGGAGGGCCGCCGCATGGTCGAGCCGGTCCTGCGCGATCGCCGTGGCCGCCTCGACGAAGCGCCCGTCCTGGTTCGTGAGAGCGGCAAAGCGCGCATACGCGGTATCGCACTCGCGCCACTGCCCGCGTGATGCGTGCAGGCTCGAGAGCTCGCGCCAGGCCTCCGCGAGATCGGGCTCGAGGTCGAGCGCGCGGGTCAGCGAGGCGAAAGCCTCATCGGGCTTCCCCTGCGCGAGGAGCGCACGGCCGAGCTCGAGACGCACCGCCGCCGACTCCGGTTGTGTGGCGGCGACCTCGCTGAAGGCGGCGGCGGCCGCTTGGAGCTCGCCGCTGCGGCGCCGGGCCGCGCCGAGCAGCAGCACGGCGGCAGCATGTCCCGGATGCTCTCGGACGAGCTCCTGCGCCGCGCGCGCGGCGGCGGCCGGGTCGCTCTCGAGGAGGGCGGCGACCCGGATGAGCGCTAGGTCCAATACGTTAGAATTCACCTTGAGCGTATTAACGCACAGGGGATGCTCTTGACCAACGCCAATGCTACGCCTGCGGACAACGCGGCTGTGCTCTCGATGATCCAGGCTTCCCGGGCGGCGGGCGCCGCCGGGCGGCGCGGCGAGGCAGAGCAGCTCCTGGCGCGGGTCGCGCAGCTCGCGCCCACCCACCCGGCGGTGCTCAACGAGCTGGGCCTCACCATGATGCAGCGGGGTGAGCCGGCGCGCGCGCGGGAGCTGTTCGAGCGCGCGACGCGGGCCGACCCCAAGCACCCGTCGCTGTGGTCGAACCTGGCGGCGAGCCTGCATGCGCTCAAGGCGCCGGAGGAGCTGGAGGCGATCGAGCGGGCGCTGGCGCTCGAGCCGCGCCATCTGGCCTCCCTCCTGCAGAAGGGCACTTACATCGAGCAGCGGGGCGATGCACGCAGCGCCGCGCGTGTCTATCGCAATGCGCTCGCCACCCTCCGCTCCGGGGACACACCACCGGAGACGGTCGGCGAGGTTCTGCGGCACGCGCGCGAGGTGATCGCGAAGGACGACGCCGCGCTCGGCGCCGCCATCGAGGAGAAACTCGCGGGCCTGCGTGACCGCCACGGCGGCGGGAGCTTCCGGCGCGTCGATCGCTGCATCGAGCTCCTGACCGGCAAGCGCAACCGCTTCACCTCGCAGCCGACCTTCATGTATTTCCCGGAAATCCCCGACGTGGAGTTCTTCGAGCGCAGCGATTTTCCCTGGCTCGATGCGGTCGAGGCGGCCACCGACGAGATTCGCGCGGAGCTCCTCTCGGTGCTCATCTCGGATCGCGAGGGGCTCGAGCCCTACGTCGCCTACCCGGAAGGCATCCCGCTCGATCAGTGGAAGGATCTCAACAAGTCGCGGCGCTGGAGCGCCTATTTTCTCTGGAACCAGAGCGTGCCGCAGCCGGCCCACATGGCGCGCTGCCCGCGCACCGTCGCGTTGCTGAAGCAGGTGCCGCAGGTCGAGGTCGAGCGGCGGGCCCCGACCGCCTACTTCTCGATCCTCGAGCCCAACACCCGTATTCCTCCCCACACCGGCGTCACCAACACGCGCGCCATCGTGCACCTGCCGCTCATCGTGCCCGAGAAATGCGGCTTTCGTGTCGGCAGCCGGACGCGCGAGTGGATTCCGGGCAAGGCCTGGGTGTTCGATGACACCATCGAGCACGAGGCCTGGAATCTCTCGGACAGTCCGCGCGCGATCCTGATCTTCGACATCTGGAACCCATACTTGGGTGCCGCGGAGCGCGATATGGTCAAGGCCGCCACCGAAGTCGTCGTGAGCTATTACAACCTGCCGGATCAGGGGCCCGCATGAAGCGCTCGAGGCTCGCTCGAGCGGTCACCGCGGCCTGCGCCGTGGTGGCGGCGTCGCCGGCGCTTGCGGGGCCGCAGGAGGACTTGAGCGCCTGCGGGGCCATCGCGGACCCGGCCGAGCGCCTGGCCTGCTACGACCGGCTGGCCGGGCGCCCCGCGGCGCCCGCCCCGGCGGCGCCGAAGCCGGCGAGCGCAGCTCCGCCGCCGGCCGCGCCCGCAGCGCCGCCCGCGGTCGCAGCCCCGCCGGCCGCAGCTGCATACCCGGCGCCTGCGGTTCCTGCGGCAGCCGCGCCGGCAGCGGCCGCGAAGCCCGCGGCCGCGCCCGTGGACGCCAAGTCCTTCGGCTCGTACCCGGCCGAGCACCCGACCGCGCCCTCACTCCCTGAGACCTTGAGCGCTCGCGTGACGGCGCTGGGCAAGACCATCGATGGCCGGCCGACCGTGACGCTCGAGGGCGGCGCTCTGTGGCTGCTCGATGAGGCCGATCCGCTGCTCGCCGTCGGCGATACGGTGACCATCAGCCGCGGGGCGCTCGGCTCCTTCCTGCTCGAGACCTCGACCAAGCGGCTGCACCACGTGCGCCGCATCCACTAAAAGAAAACGGCGGACCCTCTCGGGTCCGCCGTCTCAACTCAGCTCGAGGATCCTTAGAACTTCGCCGTGAGCTCGAAGAACCAGTACCGTCCCATCGCGTCGTAGACGCCCGGGAAGGTGTTGCCGTTGCAGTTCGCACCGGCGGGGCTGGACGTCGAGCAGTCGGCACCGACCACCAGCGGCGGATCCTTGTCCATGACGTTGTTCACGCCGATCTGCAGCCGGATGTTCTTGTAGACGTCGAACGCGCCGGTCAGGTCGAAGTAGTTGTAGGCGGAGATCTTCGACAGCGGCGCATATGGAGTACCCGTCAGGAACGGGTTGCTGCTCGTCTGCTCGGAGCTCACCGAGCCGATGTAGCGCCAACGCAGCGTCAGGTCGAAGGCGTCCCACGGCGTCGACCAGGTCGCATTCAGCACGTGCCTCCAGCCGGGGCTTCCCGCGCCGCAGACCGAGCCGAAGTAGCCCTTACAGTCATACGACCCCTGACCGGCCACCGGTGTCGTCTTCAGATTCATCAGGTCCGTGCCCTCGAGCCCGAAGAGCAGCGAACCGGCCTTGGGCAGCGGTACCCGGTAGCTCGCCTTGATGTCGATGCCCTCGGTCTGGAGCGCGCCCTGGTTCGCGTTGACGTCCGTCACATACCCGGCCGGAGTCAGCCACAGCGACCCGCCCACACCGCGGTGCACCAGCGGGCAGTAGAACGAGGTGTTCACGCCGTTCAGGCAGTTGCTGAGGATGACGTCGCCGCCGATCGGCCCGATGACCTGATCGATCTTGATGTTGAAGTAGTCGACCGAGATGCTGAGGTTCGGCACCACGCGCGGCGTCAGCACGAAGCCCGCCGAGTAGGTGTCGGCCACCTCCGGCGCCAGCGACGGGTTGCCGCCGAGCAGGCCGTTGTACTGGTTGGCCGCGTTCGGCGCGATGTTGCCGAACTGTGCCGCGGTCACGCCCGACAGCGCGCACTGCGCGAAGGTGTAGCCGGTGGTGAGCGTCGTGAGCGAACCCGCCGCGAGCGGCGCTGCGCAGGGATCGTTCGAGCCGTCGAGCCCCACGGTCTGCGGGGTGTACAGCTCGCCGATGTTCGGCGCACGCACGGCGCGCTGGAAGCTGCCGCGGATGCGGATGTCCCTCACCGGCGCCCACTCGAGGCCGATCTTGTAGGTGTTGGTCGTGAAGCCCTCGGTGTAGTCCGAGTAGCGGTAGCCGCCCTCGAGCGAGAGGTCCTCGGCGCCCGTCTTGTCGGTGACGAGCGGCAGGCGCAGCTCGGTGAAGATCTCGCCGACATGGAAGTTACCGGATATGGGAGGCGTCGGACCGCCGGAGCCGGCCGCGTTGCCCTGCTGCGAGAGCAGGTCGGGCAGGAAGTTCGCCGACTCCGAACGGTACTCGGCGCCGATGTTGAGCTGCAGGCCCGAGCTCGCGCTCGGCAGCTGCACGCCGTACTTGCCGAGGTCGCCCGTGATCGAGCCGTCGACCACGTACTCCGTCGTGGTGGCATCGACCAGCAGCGGGACCGACAGGTACTTGAGCGCCGCCGGAGTGACCCCGCCCGGTGCCCAGATATTCCACGGGACGCACGCGGTGTCGCTGCCGTTGAGCACGGAGACACACGTCGGGGCTCCGGTGGCAGGGTTGGGCACCACCTGCAGCGAATTGATGATGCTCGCATTCGACATGTAGTTCAGGTTGCCGTTGGAAGCGTCTACCGAGCTGTGCTGCGCGTAGACGTCGTACGTCCAGGCATCGGCGAAATCGCCGCGAACGCCGACGACCTGGCGCGCGGAATTCGTCTGGAAGGTCGCGATACGCGGGCCGCCCTCGACGTTACGGCGCAGGATGTACAGGAGCGAAGCAGGCACGGCTCCGCCGGGCGCCCCGGGGTAAGCAATGGTCGGATTGCCCTGAGCGGCGAGATTCGCCGCGCTGCAGATAAAGGACTGCTCGGCGGCCGTCAGCAGCGGGTCGTTACACGGAACCAGCTGGCCGTTGCCGAAGTCACCGCTCTCGGCGATCTGCGCCTCGGAGGTGTTGCGCGTGAACATGAGCTCCATGTAGGCGGTCGCATGGGAGTTGATCTCGTAGTTCACGAACGCGCCCATGGTCCAGCGCTCGTTCGGCACCTGGTAGTAGTTCTCGGGGGCGAAGTTGTAGAGGTCGCCCGCCGCGAAGGGACGCCAGGTACCCGTGCTCGGATCGACCGTTTGGTTGTAGAGACGGCGCCCGAAGGTGCTGTTGTAGGCGCGGAACGAGCCGCCGGCGGACGTGGACGAGCCGCCGCACGCGAGTGTCGTGGCGGTCGCCGGGCCTAAGTTACAGGTGCTGTAGTCGAACTTCGACTGCAGTGCCGGGCCCTGGTTGTCGTAGGTGACGTAGGCGGTGGCGTTGCCGCGGTTGTCAGCGAAGTTCGACCCCATGATGACGGAAGCGTACTTGCCGAAGGCCGTGTTGACCTCGCTCGGGGGCAGCGGATAGTTGTGCGCCGCGACGACCGATTGGACTGCGCTGTCGCTGTTGTTGTGCTGGTTGAAGTGGTAGCCCGCCTGCACCTCCACGCCCTCGAAGTGCGTATTGAGCACGAAGTTCACCACACCCGCGACCGCGTCCGCGCCGTACACCGAGGAGGCGCCGCCCGTGAGGATGTCGACCCGCTCGATGAGCGCGGTGGGAATCTGGTTGATGTCGGAGTAGTTGCGCCCGTCGCCCGTGCCCGGGCCGAGGCGGCGTCCGTTGACGAGCACCAGCGTGCGCTCGTTGCCGAGGCCGCGCAGGTCGATCGACGCGGTGCCGTCCGCGCCGTTCGAGGTCGTCGAGTTCATGCCGGCGAACACCATCGGCAGGTTGTTGAGGACGTCCTCAACGCGGGTCAGTCCGGTCGCCGTGATGTCGCTCGCCGTGACCGTCGAGATCGGGCTGATGGCCGTCTCGTTCGGTGTCTTCAGGCGCGATCCCGTGACCACCACCTCCTGCAGAGGTGCCGCGGTAGCCTCCGCGGGCTGGGCCGGAGCTGTCTGAGCGTGCAGCGTCGTGACGCCGGCCGAGGCCGTGATCGTCGCAAGCGCAAAACGCACAGCCTGTTGCAAGCTGCGACTGTTCGCCATGTTTTCTCCCCTAACTAGAAGTGCGAATAGATCTGCAAATGCGAATCGAATCTATAAGTCATCCCGGCGCCCCGCTCTTTACGGCTCAGGTTACGAGTCTCTTTCCGGGGTGCCGTCCCGGGACCGGCCCGCATTAGAGCATCTTGACTTCGTGTTGCCAAGCAGCAGCGCGGAACGGCCGCAGCGGGAACGGGGCTTTCCTGCATGGAGATCCAGACCGTCGAGTTCTGTTGCGGCTGTGCAACAACACTTTGATTAAGGAATATCCGGCGGTGAGAGGAGCCGGGGCAGGCTCAGCTGAACCAGCAGTTCGTGGCGACGGTGATGCGCGTGTCGCGCCCGTAGAAGGGGCTCACCTCGTGGATGACGTACGAGGGGAAGACGACGATCTGGCCCGCCTCGAGGCGCAGCTCGCGCGCGCCCGGGGCGAAGGCGGCTCGCAGGGCACGATTGCCGGCGTCCATGTAGCTGTCGGCGCCTGCGCGCGTGTCGAAGAATCTCAGGAGCCCGCTCCCCGGGTGGGCGGGCACTGCCTCGCCGGAGCGCACGCAATACACGGCCGACCAGGAGGCGAGCGGGTGGTTGTGGGCGACGAAGGAGCCGGCGTAGCGGGTGATGTGGTACCAGGTGTGATTGTGCATCTTGAGCCGAGCGAGCTCCTCCGCAGCGAGGGTCGAGGTCTCGAGCACTGCGCGGGCCACCGAGTCCAGCATGAAGGAGCGCAGCTCCTGGATGCAGCGCTCCGGCCAGCGGAACAGGTTGAAGCGGCTCTCGAACATCTCCGCCTGGGGAATATGGCTCGGCGTGGGGTTGCGGTACTCCTCGGTCTCCCGGGCGAGGAACAAGTCCTCGAGCTCGCGGTTGAGCCGCTCGCAGGGCACGAGGCGCCCTTCAGCGAAAGGCACCGCAAAACCGGGGCTCACCACCAGCCGCGGACTCACCATGGGGGCGCCGCCTGCTGCCCCGGGTTTGCAAAGCGGATGCGGGCGATCACCAGCACGAGGTCGCCCTTGCCGCGGTTGAGCGCGATCTCATGCGCGAGATGGGCTGGGAACGCGGCCATCGAGCCCGCTTTGGGGCGCCAGAGGTGGTGGCCACCTGCGAACGGAGGGCGCATGCGCCAGGTGGTCGCGTCGGCGAACATGCTGCCGAGGCGGCTCTCGTAGAGCCGCAGCAGTCCGCTGTCGGCGCGCCCGGCGGGCGCCGGTGGGGCCGCCACGCAGTAGATGGCGCACCACGAGGCGAGCGGCAGGCTCCGGGCCGGAAGGCAGCCGTCCGCCCGAATGATCACGAACCGCGCGCGCGCCTGAATTCCCAGCTGGTCGAATTCCGCCTCGGTGTGCAGCGTGGTTGCGAGGACTGCGGGGCACAGGCCCGCCAGGAGCTCGCTGCGCAAAGCGGCGACCGGCTCATCCTGCCACTCGAAGAGGTCCTCGCGGCTCACGTAGCACAAGGGGTCGTGTCCGCGCTCTGCATCGCGGCGCTCCTCGGTGGCACGGGCCGCGAGCAGCGCGGCGAGTGAGTCGTTGAGCGCGCTGTCGACCGGCAGCGCAACCTCCGCGAAGGGTGTCGCGAAGATCGGCATCAGTGTCGTCGCGGGCGCGGTCGGGGCGGTCATGTCTCAATGCATCCTACGGCTGGGCCAGGTAGGCCGCGAGTGCGCCGAGCTCACTGCGGTAGTGGCGCGATCGCCCGGAGGAGCGGCGGTAGATCGGCTCGCGCACCTGCCACACGCTCGCGGTCTTCACTGCCCCGCCGGGCGGCGCCGGAGCGAGGCACGCCTCGTCCCACGGGAGGCCGCAGAAGGCGAGCAGCCGCTCGACCGCCGGGCGCGGGTCGGCCACCAGCTCATCGTAGTTGAGCTCGAGGATCTCATCGGCATAGAGCGCCTTCCAGTGCGCCATCAGCCGCCGGTACTCGCGGTAGTAGTGACCGGTGTCCATGAGGTCGAGCGCGTAGCCCAGGTGCTGATCGAGGTGCAGGAAGAAGATCGACAGGCAGTTGTCGAGCGGGTCGCGCGTTGTATGCACGATCCTCGCCTGAGGGATCAGGCGCTTGATGAGGCCGATGTGCAGAAAGTTGTCGGGACGCTTGTCGGTCACGTGCGTGGCGCCGGGAAAGAGCTGAGCCAGGCCGCTCAGGTAGCGCGACCCGAGCGCCGCGATGCGGCTCTCGGAGAGCGCGGCGAGCGCGGCCGGATAGGGCGCAAGCTCGGTCCGCACGAGCTCCGGCAGGAGCTCGAGCTCCCCGCCCGCCGTCACGAGCGGGTGCGCGGCGAGCAGCTGCTCGGCGAGCGTCGAGCCCGAGCGGAACATGCCGCAGATGAATATCGGGCGGGGACTGCCCGGGGGCGGCTGCGTGCCGCTGGCCGGCGCAGGCTGGGGAAATGCGCGTATGAGCTCTGTGGTGAAGCGCTCCTGCACCGCGCGGTCGTAACGGGCTGCCGCGGGAGCGCTCTCGCGGCTGTCGCGGTTGGCCGCCGCATAGGCGGCGAAGGCCGCCGCATACTCGCCGCAGGAGTCGAGCGCCGCACCCAGCGCGAACCCGAGGCTCGCGCGCTCGGAGGCAGACGCTCCGGGGTCGGCCAGCGCCGCGCGCAGACGCGCAATCAACGGGTCAGCGGGCCGCTCGACGCGATGCAGCAGCGCATAGCGCGCCAGGCTCTCATAGGAGCGGGGGTCGAGCTCGAGGATCCGCACGTAGGTGGCGAGCGCCTCATCCCGGCGGCCCAGGTCCTCGTGCAGGTTCGCGAGATTGCGCAGCGCCGCGAGGTAGCGTGGGTTGAGCGACAGGGCCGCGCGCAATTCGCGCTCGGCGGCCGTCTCCTGCCTGAGGTGGTCGGCGAGGATCACGGCCCGGTTGAGGTGCACCTCCTCGGGCTGCCGCACTCCGTGCGAGAGCGCCTGAGCGTAGGAGGCGAGCGCTGCATCGAAGCGCCGCAACTGGCGCTGCAGGAGCCCCAGGTTGTACCAGCAGTCCGCAAGCTCCGGCCAGCGAGCGAGGATGCGCTCGTAGAGGGTCGCGGCATCCGCCAGACGCCCGAGCTGCTCGAGCCGCGCCGCTTCGCGCAGCAACGGCGCCGGATGCTCGGGCTCGCTCATGCGACCCACAGCCCGACTCGCTCGCAACCGGCGACCGCGCGCCACGCCGTGAGCGTCGGATCCCGCGCGAGAAGCGCGCGTACGGCGTCGCGCTTGTCCTCGCCCGCCACCACGAACAGCGGCTCCTCGACCTGCGCGAGGAGCTCCGGAGTCACGCTCACCGCCGACAGGCCGTCGGGGCGCTGTACCGCGACCGCCAGGCGGCCGCGGGCGCGCTCGAGGTCCGCCTCGCCGAACAGCGATGCCGTGTGCCCGTCAGCCCCGAGCCCGAGCAAGCCGAGGCGGATGCGGACGCCCGAGCGCAGGAGCGCGGCGAGCTGAAAGTCATAATCGCGCGCCGCATCCTCGAGCGGCAGCTCGGTGCGCACGCGCAGCACCGCGCTGGACGGTAGCGCGAGGGCGGCGAGCAGCGGCTCGAACCGGTGGTAGTTGCTCGCGGGCGAGTCGGCCGGCACGTAACGATCGTCCGAGAAGAGGATGTGCAGCTCTGCGCTGCGCGGCAGGCGGGGGCGGGCGCCGAGCGAGCGGTATGCGGGCAGCGGCGTGGTGCCCCCCGAGAGCATGAGCGCAGCGGCGCCTGGAGCTGCGATGAAGTGCGCGAGGCGCTCCTCGAGCGCGGACTCGAGCGCGGAGCGGGAGGCGAAGCGGCGCGTGTCGAGCGTGGTCATGGCTCCCGCTGTTGGGGCCGGGGACGCTCCGTGACGCGCGCCTCCACCTCGAAGGGGCGGTGGCCGCGCAGCCCGTGCAAGGTGACGGTGGAGCCGGGCTTGTGGCGGGAGATGCGGCCGAGGACGTCCTGCGCCCCGTGCGGGCTCGCGCCATCGACCGCGAGCAGCAGGTCGCCTGGCAGGAGGCCCGCCTGCTGCGCGGGGCTGCCGAGGTAGAGGTTGGCGATGACGACCCCGCCCTGCGCAAGCCCGAGTTGCTGCGCCTGGCTCTCGGAGATGTCCTCGGGGGAGATGCCGATCCAGCCGCGGATCACCCGGCCGTGGTCGATGATGTCGCTCAGCACCCCGCGCACCAGGTTCACCGGAATGGCGAAGCCGATGCCCTCGACGCCCAGGCTCTTGGCGACCATCGCGGTGTTGATCCCGACCAGGGCACCGGTCGAATCGACCAGGGCGCCGCCCGAGTTGCCGCGATTGATCGGCGCATCGGTCTGGATGAAGTCCTCGACCGGAGCGATGCCGAGCTGTGCCCGGCTCACCGCGCTCACGATGCCGTGTGTCACGGTTTGCGAGAGTCCGAGCGGGTTGCCGATCGCGAGCACGACGTCGCCCACCTTGAGCTGATCGGAGCGGCCGAGCGGGGCTACCGGCAGAAACTTGAGAGCGACTCTGAGCACCGCCAGGTCGGTATCGGGGTCGCTGCCGACGACATGCGCCTCGGCGATGCGTCCGTCGGCGAGCTGCACGCGGATCAACTCGGCGTTGGCGATGACGTGGTGGTTGGTGACGATGTGCCCCGAGTCGTCGACGATCACGCCGGAGCCGAGCGTGCGCTCGATCCGCTGGCGGTAGCGCGGCAGAAATTCCCCGAACAGCTCCCCGAGGGACGGGGACACGCGCTCGGTGACGACCCGGTCGGTATACACGTTGACCACCGCAGGGGCCGCGCGCTGCACCGCGTCGGCGTAGCTGATGCGCGCGGGGCTGGCCGCCGGAGGGGCGCTGGCCGGCTCCGCGGGGGGCGGCGCGGGGGCGGCGGCGGCAGCGGGGGCCTTGAGCGGCGTGCCGCGCCCGCCGATCAGGTCCGGCCGCATCGCCACGATCAGGAAGGCGAGGGCGAGTCCCCCGACGACGGAACCGGCCACGAAAGCGAGTCCGCGGCCCAGGTGCTCCAGCATTACGACTCCGGCAAAGCCTCAAACTCCGCGCTTGCCTCGCGCGCGCGCGGCTTGCGGCGCGCCGGGGAGGCAGGTTCGTTTGTGTATAATGCGCCGCCCCCCGCAAGGTACGAAACTGCACCCATGCGCAGTCCGCTTCGTGAGCGATGCGCCACGACGCTGCGGCGGGTCGTTAGTAACGCGGGAGAGTGGTGAGATGGCGGATCACGCAGGGGTCGCCGGCGGCGACGAGGTCGACCTGAGCCGGCGCAAGTTCCTCACCCGAGCCACGATCGCCACCGGGGCGGTGGGCGCGGCGTTCGCCGCCATACCTTTCATCGAGTCATGGGCGCCGTCGGAGCGGGCGCGGGCACTCGGGGCGCCCACCGAGCTCGACATCTCCAAGCTCGAGCCCGGGCAGATGACCACCACGGTGTGGCAGCGCTCGCCGATCTATGTCGTGCGCCGCACCCCCGACATGGTCGCGCGCATCGCCGGTCACGACGCGGACCTCAAGGACCCGAACTCCGATTCCTCCGTCCAGCCGGGATACGCCAAGAACCCGTTGCGCTCGCGCAGCGCCGAGTTCCTGGTGCTGGTCGGCACCTGTACGCACCTCGGCTGCCTGCCCAAGCAGCGCTTCGCCGCGGGGGAGCTCTATCCCTCGTGGCCCGGCGGCTTCTTCTGTCCCTGCCACGGGTCGCGCTTCGATCTCGCCGGGCGCGTGTTCGCGGGATCGCCGGCCTCGATTAATCTGCGCGTGCCGCCCTACTCCTATCCCAAGGAGCATCTGCTGCTGGTCGGTGCCGATGAGAAAGGAGCCGCCTGATGACCGTGAAGACCGCCACGGGCGCGGCCGCTCCCATGCCGAAGACCGGCACGGCGCCGCAGAAGGGTCTCTGGGCGTGGCTCAACAAGCGCATGCCCGTCGAGAAGTTCCTCGCCGAGCAGGCCACCGAGTACTACGCGCCCAAGAACTTCAACATCTGGTATTTCTTCGGCTCGCTCGCCGGCGTGGTGCTGGTGCTGCAGCTCGTCAGCGGCATCTATCTCGCCATGTTCTACAAGCCCGGCGAGGCGACGGCGTTCGAGTCCGTGCAGTTCATCATGCGCGAGGTCGACTGGGGGTGGCTGATCCGCTACCTGCACTCGAGCGGCGCCTCGTTCTTCTTCATCGTGGTGTACCTGCACATGTTCCGGGCCTTCCTCTACGGCTCGTACAAGCCGCCGCGGGAGCTGCTGTGGCTCATCGGTATGCTGATCTATCTCGCGCTGATGGCGGAGGCCTTCATGGGCTATGTGCTGCCCTGGGGCAACATGTCCTTCTGGGGTGCGCAGGTCATCATCAACCTGTTCGGCACCATTCCCGGGATCGGTCCGGAGCTGGTGCTGTGGATCCGCGGCGACTATGGCATCGCGGATGCGACGCTCAACCGCTTCTTCTCGCTGCATGTCGCGGCGATCCCGCTGGCGCTGCTCGGACTCGTGGCGCTGCACCTCGTGGCGCTGCACGAAGTGGGCTCCAACAACCCTGACGGCATCGAGATCAAGGAGAAGGTCGGCGCCGACGGCAAGCCGCTCGACGGCATTCCCTTCCATCCCTATTACACGGTCAAGGACATCGTCGGCATCGGCCTGTTCCTGGTGCTGCTGTCCATCACGGTGTTCTTCGTGCCGACCTTCGGCGGGCTGTTCCTCGAGGCGCCGAACAACGAGCCGGCGAACCCCCTGTCGACACCCGAGCACATCGCGCCGGTGTGGTACTTCACTCCCTACTACGCGATCCTGCGTGCGGTGCCCGACCAGCGCATGGGGGCGCTGCTGATGCTGATCGCGGTGATGGCGTTTCTGTTCGTGCCGTGGCTCGACCGCTCGCCGGTGAAGTCCATGCGCTACCGCGGCTGGCTGTCGCGCTCGGCGCTGGCGATCTTCGCGGTGAGCTTCGTGGTGCTCGGCTACCTCGGGCTGCAGCCGGCGGAGGGGCTGTACGTGGTGCTGGCGCGCATCTTCGCGGCGCTGTATTTCGCCTTCTTCTTCCTGATGCCGCTCTACACCTGGCTCGATCCGGTGAAGCCCGTCCCTGAAAGGGTGGTCTACCATGCGCACTGAGGCAGTGCTCGCCGCGGTGTTGCTGACACTGGTGGCCTGCGCGCCGCAGCGGCTGCCGGCGGCCGAGGAGGCCGGCGGCAAGCTCGGCGCCGACTGGGAGAGCTGGCGCGCCGATACCAACGTCTCGGATCTCGCGTCCGTACAACGCGGTGCCCGCAACTTCGTGAGCTACTGCCTGGGCTGCCACTCGCTCAAGTACCAGCGCTGGTCGCGCCTCGGCGCCGACCTGAAGATCCCGGGCGAGCTGCTCGCGAAGGACCTGGTGCCGCCGGGAGCCAAGGCGACCGACTACATCGAGACGCGCATGCCGGCCGCCGACGCCGAGGCCTGGTTCGGCAAGGCGCCGCCGGACCTGTCGCTGATGGTGCGGGCGCGCGGCAAGGACTACATTTACCAGTTCCTCACGACCTTCTACGTCGATCCCACGCGGCAGACCGGTGCCAACAACCTGCGCCTGCCGTCGACCGCGATGCCGCACGTTCTCTCCGAGCTCGAGGGACTGAAGAGCGCGGAGTTCCGCAACGTCGTCCACCGCGCGCCTGGCGGCGCGATGACCGAGGAGAAGGTATTCGACCACTTCGAGCCGCTTGCGCCCGGGCGGCTCAGCCTGTCCGAATATGGTGGCTTCGTGCGCGACATAGTGAACTTCCTCGACTACGTGAGCGAGCCGATCCAGCTCGAGCGGCGGGCGCTCGGCGTGTGGGTGGTGCTGTTCCTGCTGGTCTTCAGCTGGCTGGCATGGCTCGTGAAGCGCGAGTACTGGAAGGACGTCCACTGAGCGCAGCGGGCGACCGCGGGAGCGGAGCGTGTCGAGCAGACGATCCATCATGACGTTGTTCTCCGCACCCGATGACCCGTGGAGTCATCGGACGCGCATCGTGCTGGCCGAGAAGGGCATCAGCATCGATATCGTGAGCGTCGAGGCGGGCCGCTTTCCCGAGGACCTGCTCGACCTGAACCCCTATCACAGCGTGCCGACGCTCGTGGACCGCGACCTGGTCCTGTACGACTCGCGGGTGATCATCGAGTATCTCGACGAGCGCTTTCCGCACCCGCCACTCATGCCGGTCGACCCGCTCACGCGCGCGCAATTCCGCCTGGCGCTCTATCGCATCGAGCGCGACTGGTACAGCGTCGCCAAGCAGATCGATCAGGAGCCCGACAAGAAGCAGGCGCTGAAGCTGAAGAAGATCCTGCGCGACACGATCCTGCAGAGCACGGAGCTCTTCAAGATCAAGCCCTTCTTCCTCTCCGATGAGTTCTCGCTGGTGGATGCGACGATAGCGCCGATCCTGTGGCGGCTGCCGCACTACGAGATCGACCTGCCGCCGCAGGCGCAGCCGATCGAGAAGTACATGCAGCTGGTGTTCGCGCGTCCGGCGTTCCGCGAGGCCCTCACCGACAAGGAGCAGGAGATGAGGCTGCTGCGCTGACCATGACCCGGGTGCTACCGAAGCGGCCGTACCTGCTGCGTGCCATGCATCAGTGGATCACCGAGTGCGGCAACACGCCCCACGTGATCGTCGATGCCGGGCGCGACGGCGCCGAGCTGCCGCGCGCCTACGTCAAGGACGGCAAGATCGTCCTCAACCTGAGCGAAGGCGCCACGCAGCGCCTGCGGCTCGGCAACGAGGATGTGGAGTTCGACGCGCGCTTCGCCGGGGTCGTGCATCACGTCAGGTTCCCGGTGAGCGCGGTGCTCGGCGTCTACGCGCGCGAGACCGGCGAGGGCATGGTGTTCTCGGAGCAGGACCTGGGTCCCGAGCCGCCCAAGCACCCAACCCCGGCCGAGGAGGGCGGCGCTCGCCGCCCGCAGCTCAAAGTCGTCAAGTAGCGCGCGTTTTTTCTTCCCGGCGCGTCTTCGCGCCGGCTATATGTACGCGGTTCGCGTCTTCGCGAACCGCGTAGATCCTGCGCGCGCCAGCGCGCATAGAAAGAGTCGGCCTGTAAGCCGGGTTCTGTCGAGGGCAATCATTCCTCTGGGATCCACGTCGCCGTGGACCTCTAGCGGCCTACCCGGAAGCGCGCGCGGATCGGCGCTGCGCGCCGCCGTTTAAGGCGCGCGCGGCTTCCCTATTTGGCCTTGCTCCAGGTGGGGTTTGCCGTGCCGTCGCGTGTTGCCACCGACGCGGTGCGCTCTTACCGCACCGTTTCACCCTTGCCGGTCCCGCGAGGGACTTGGGCGGTCTGCTCTCTGTTGCACTTTCCGTGGGCTCGCGCCCCCCAGGGGTTACCTGGCACCCGATCCGCCGGAGCCCGGACTTTCCTCCACCCCTGCCATTGCTGGCGGGAGCAGCGACTGCCCGGCCGACTCTTATGCGGCAAGATAGGGCGGCGGGGGCGGAAGTCAACTGCCCTACGGCATCTCCTCGTCATCGGGGGGCGGAGCCGCGCGCACGAGTCCGGCGCCGCCCCCGCGGGTCGCGAGCGCATAGGCGGCGGCGCGCGTGGCCCCGGTCAGCGCTGCCGCAGTGGCCGCCGCGCGGCCCGGGGGCAGCTCCCGCAGCAGTATGTCCATCGTACGGCGCAGCTCCGCCCCGCCGACGGAGGCGGCCGCGACCGGGGCTCCCTCAACGATCAGCGTGAGCTCGCCCCGCGCGAAATTCTCTTCCGCGCGTGCGCGCGTGAGGAGCTCGCCGAGCGGGCCGCGGTAGAGCGTCTCATGCGCCTTGGTGAGCTCGCGCGCGACGACTGCCCGGCGGTCGGCGCCGAACTGAGCCGCGAGCTCGGCGAGCGTCGCCTCGATACGGTGCGGCGCCTCGAAGAACACCAGCGTACGCGTCTCGTGTGCGAGGCTCGCGAGCGCGGCACGGCGCTCGGCGGCGCGCGCGGGCAGGAAGCCCTCGAAGCAGAAGCGATGCGTCGGAAGTCCGGCCACGGCCAGCGCCGCGGTGATGGCCGAGGGTCCGGGAATCGTGTGGACCGTGAAGCCCGCCTGGGCGGCGCACCTCACGAGCTCGAAGCCGGGATCCGACAGCAGCGGCGTCCCGGCATCGCTCACCAGAGCCACGTCCTCGCCCTGTGCGAGCCGCGCGAGCAGCTCGGGCACCCGCTGCGCCTCGTTGTGCTCGTGCAGCGATACCAGCGGCGTGCCGACACCGGCGGCCTGGAGGAGCAAGCGCGTGCGCCGCGTGTCTTCGGCAGCGACGACCGAGGCGTCTTGCAGCGTCTCGCGCGCGCGGGGGCTCAGATCGGCGAGGTTGCCGATGGGTGTGGCTACGACGAGCAGCCTGCCAGGCGCCTTGACCATCTATAATCCACGCCCCCTTGAGGTTCAGTCATCCTGCGCGCCGACGAAAGGGTCTTCAACCGATGCTGTTCGCCCGTTGGATTGCCCGCTGCGCCGCGGTCGCGGCCGCTCTCGCCTTGAGCGGCTGTCCGAGCCTGACGGCGGTGGGGCCACCACCCTCGCTCGATCGGGCGACGAGCCTCGAGCAGTCGGGAGATGCGGCCGGGGCCGCGCGCGTCTACGAAGGGCTCGCCGCGCAGAACAGCGGAGCCGACCGCAACGGATACCTGCTGCGCGCGGGGCATGCCTGGCTCGCCGCGCATCGCCCTGACGAGGCGGCCCGGGTGCTGGCGGGCCTCGAAGGCAGCCTCAATCCCGACCAGCAGACCGAGCGCGGTCTGCTTGGCGCCGAGCTCGCGCTCGAGCGAGGCCAGACCCAGGAGGCGTGGCGCCAGCTCGCCGCCATGGCGATTCCCGCAAGCGCGGCGCAGGCCGCGCGCTACCGCGACCTGAAGGCGCGCGCCGCAATGGGCGCGGGTCACCCGGAAGCCGCGCAGGGCCTGGTGAGCGAGCAGGCGCAGGTGGTTCCGCACCTGGCGCTGCTGCTACCGGTCACCGGCCGCACCACGGCCGCCGCCGTGAGCGTGCGCGCGGGCTTTCTCGCCGCCTACTACCAGGCGCCCGCTGCCGAGCGGCTGCGCGTGCGCATCTACGATACCGGGACGCAGAGCGTCGCCGAGGCGCTGAGGAGCGCGGCGGCCTCGGGCGCCGAGCTCATCGTCGGGCCTCTCACGCGCGAGGAAGTGATCGCCGCCGCGCAATACGCCCTTGCGCGTCCGCCGCTGCTGGCCCTCAACTTCCTGCCGCCCGAGACGCCGCCGCCCACGCGCTTCTATCAGTACGCGCTTTCGCCCGAAGACGAGGCGCGGCTCGTCGCGCGGCGCGTCCTCGCGGATCATCACCGGCGCGGCGTGGCGCTCACGCCCGCAGGTGACTGGGGCACGCGCGTGCTGGCGGCGTTTCGCCAGGAGCTCGAGAGCGGCGGGGGCGAGTTGATCAGCGCCGCGACCATCGACGCGAGCCGCACCGATTACTCCGAGGCCGTGACGCAGAGTCTCGGCATCAGCGAGAGCCAGGCGCGTTACCGGCGGCTGGAGGGGATCCTCGGCACCAAGCTGCAGTTCGAGCCGCGCCGCCGCGCGGACATCGGCTTCATCTTCTGTCCGGCGCCGGCCAACACCGAGCGGCTGCTGCGCCCGCAGCTGCGCTTTCATTTCGCCGGGGACATACCCACCTACGCCACCTCGAGCGCATTCGAGCCGGACGTGCGCGCCAACCAGGATCTCGACGGACTCATGTTTCCCGACATGCCGTGGATGCTCGGCGGCGATCTCGCCGACGCCGTGCGCGCGGCGGCCCGGGACGCCTGGCCGAACGGCGGACTGTCGCGCAGCCGCCTGTTCGCCTTCGGCTTCGATGCCTATCGCCTCGCGGTGGCGCTGCGCAACGGGCGCGGTGACCTCAGCGTCGAGGGGCTCACGGGACGACTGAGCTTCGACGCCGAGCACCGCATTCGCCGCGAGCTCAACTGGGCGCAGCTGCACGACGGGGAGTTGCGGGCGCTGCCGGCGGCGACACCCTGACCTGAGCTGAGACGGGCACGGATGCTCACGCAGCGACAGCTCGCCGGGAGACGCGCCGAGGATCTGGCCGCGGAGTACCTGCGCGCCCGCGGCTGCGAGATCCTCGTGCGCAACTACCGCCGCCGCCTGGGCGAGCTCGACCTGGTGGCGCGGGACGGTGGCGTGCTCGTGATCGGCGAGGTTCGCACGCGCGCGCAAGCGCGCTTCGGCTCGGCCGCCGAGAGCGTCGACCGGCGCAAGCAGCGGCGCATCACGCGCGCCGCGATGCAGCTCCTGCAGCAGCGAGCCGACCTGGCGCGGCTTCCGGTGAGATTCGACGTGATCGTGGTGGGGGACCTCACGGCCGCTGAGCCGCGGATCGAATGGATCCGGCATGCCTTCGAGGTGAGCTGAGTCGCTTCGGCGAATGCCGCCCCACCCGGAGCGCGTGCGCGAGGTTTCCCGGCCGGCGAAGCGCGCGGAGCCGTCCAGGCAGCGAGCTTCTGAGCCACTGTATAAAGTTCGCCCGCCAAGCTGCTGATTGCTATGAATGAAATCAGACCCGAGCGCGCACGAGCGGCGCTCAGGACTGGTTTTTTCTACATAAGTCGTTGTGACTGCGACGAATTTCTCACTTTTTCCAATTGACATAGTTCGTGCCCGGTTCCTATAGTGGCGGCCGGTGGGAGAAAGTGGGGGGAAATGGGCGATCTATCGCCCTACAGGTCATGTTCCGCGGTGCAACAAAGATCACCCTGGACGACAAGGGGCGGATGGTCATGCCTACCCGCTATCGCGACCAGATCGCGGGCCTTGCCCAGGGGCGGTTGGTGGTCACCGTCGACAAGGACCAGTGTCTCCTCATCTATCCCCTGCCCGAGTGGGAGCAGATCGAACGCAAGCTGATGAGCCTGCCGAGCCTCAATCCGACGGCCCGGCGACTGCAGCGGCTGATGGTGGGCCACGCGACTGATCTGCCGCTCGACGGACACGGCAGGGTGCTGCTGCCGCCGGAGCTGCGCGAGTTCGCGAAGCTCGGGCGGCACGGGATGCTGATCGGCCAAGGGAACCGCTTCGAGCTGTGGGACGAGTCGCGATGGAACGAACGGCGCGACCTGTGGCTCAAGAATGAAGAGGTGGCGACCGATCTGCCGTCCGAGCTCGAGTCGCTGTCGCTGTAAATCGGAAGACGAGGGGCGGCCGGGCTGCCGCCTCGGGTGGATTTGGGCCAAAGGCGCGCCGCTTCTATGGGGGATGAGCACACACCGGTGCTTGCCGCGGAGGCGCTTGCGGGGCTGGCCCTGGAAGCGGACGGTTACTATGTCGATGCGACGTTCGGGCGCGGCGGCCACACGGCACTCATACTGCAGGCCCTGGGCCCTGAAGGCAGCGTGCTCGCACTCGACCGCGATCCGCAGGCCATCGCGGCCGGGCGAACGCGCTTTGCCGACGAAATGCGGCTTACGCTCGTCCATGCGTCGTTTGCCGATCTCGGTGCGCTCGTGCCGCTACACGCTGAAGGTCGTGCTTGCCGGGGCGTGCTCTTCGACCTCGGCGTGTCCTCACCGCAGCTCGACGACGCGCGCCGCGGCTTCAGCTTCCGCGCCGACGGCCCGCTCGACATGCGCATGGACCCGACACGCGGCGAACCGGTCTCGGCCTGGCTCGCTCGGGCGAGCGTCGACGAGATACGCGAAGTGATCGCCGGCTTCGGCGAGGAGCGCTTCGCGCGCCGCGTGGCCCGCGCGATCGTCGAGGCGCGGAACGAGCGTCCGCTCACGCGCACGGGTGAGCTCGCCCAGGTGGTGGCGGGCGCGGTACGCACCCGCGAGCCCGGCAAGCACCCGGCCACCCGCACCTTCCAGGCGCTGCGCATGTTCATCAACGACGAGCTGGGACAGCTCGAGCGCGGCTTGAACGGCGCACTCGCCTCGCTCGCGATCGGCGGACGGCTCGTGGTCATCACCTTCCATTCGCTCGAGGACCGCGCGGTCAAGCGCTTCATGCAGCGCGAATCGCAGCCCGACCCGGCGCTCGCACATCTGCCGGTGCTGCCGCCGCAGGCCCGGCCGGCACTCAAGCTCATCGGCCGCAAATGCCGACCGAGCGAAGCGGAGCTCAAACGCAATCCACGGGCGCGCAGCGCGCTGCTGCGCGTCGCGGAGAAGATCGCGTGAGGCAGCGCATCCTGCTGCTCCTCGCCGTGCCGCTCCTGTGGCTGGCGGTGCTCGCATCAAGCGCGGGCGCGATCTACTGCGAGCACCGCGCACGCGAGCTCTTCATCCAGCTCGAGGCGCTCAACGCGCGGCGCGACAACCTGCAGATCGAGTGGGGCCAGCTGCAGCTCGAGCAGAGTGCCTGGTCGAGCCACGCGTTCGTCGAGCGCGTCGCCAGCGCGCGGCTGCACATGGCGATGCCGCCTCCCCACGACATCGAGGTCATCGCGCCATGAGGATGCGCAGCGCACGTGGCGATCCGGCGCCGCGCTCGTTCCGCTGGCGCGCCCGCGCGCTGCTTGCCGCTCTGACGCTCGCCTGCGCGGCGCTGCTGTGGCGGGCCGTGGATCTGCAGCTGGTCGATCACAGTTTTCTCGCCCGCCAGGGGGATGCGCGCTTCTCGCGCGTGCTGCAGATCGCCGCGCACCGCGGCACCATCACCGACCGCTACGGCGAGCCGCTTGCGGTCAGCACCCCGGTCGACTCGATCTGGGTGAACCCGGGGGAGCTCGCGCTCGTCAATGAGCAGATCCCGCGCCTTGCGGGTGCGCTCGGGCTCGACCGCCAGGAGCTGGCGCGCCGCATCACCAGCAATCTCGATCGCGAGTTTCTCTACCTCGCGCGCGGCCGCCAGCCGGCCGAGGCGGCCGAGATCAAGGCGCTCGGGATTCCCGGCGTGTATACCTCGCGCGAATATCGCCGCTACTACCCGGCGGGCGAGGTGAGTGGCCATCTGCTCGGCTTCACCAACGTGGACGACGCCGGGCAGGAGGGGCTCGAGCTCGCCTTCGATCACTGGCTCGCCGGCGAGGCGGGCGCCAAGCGCGTGATCCAGGACCGCTACGGCCGCATCGTCGCGAACGTCGAGAGCATCCGCCCGGCGCGTCCGGGGCGCGACCTGGTGCTGTCGATCGACCTGCGCATCCAGTACCTCGCCTACCGGGAGCTCAAGGCGGCGGTGCGCGAGCAGCGCGCGCGCGCCGGCTCGATCGTCGTGCTCGACGTCACCAGCGGCGAAGTGCTCGCCATGGTGAACCAGCCCGCCTACAACCCCAACGACCGCGAGCAGATCCAGGCCGCCGACTACCGCAACCGCGCCGCCACCGACATCTTCGAGCCCGGCTCCTCGATCAAGCCCTTCTGGGTGGCCGCGGCCATCGCCGCCGGCCGCTACGACTCGCGCAGCATCATCGACACCTCGCCCGGCTTCTTCAAAGTCGGCGTGAAGATCTTCGAGGACGAGCGCAACTTCGGCGCCATCGACATTGCCACCGTGCTCGCCAAGAGCTCGAACGTCGGCATGGCGCACATCGCGCTCACCCTCGCTCCGCAGCAGGTGTGGACCACGCTCACCCGGCTGGGTTTCGGCGAGGTCACCACCAGCGGCTACCCGGGCGAGTCCGCCGGCCTCCTGCCTGCCTACTCGCAGTGGCGGCCGATCGGCATCGTGACGATGTCGCACGGCTACGGCCTGTCGGTGACCCCGCTGCAGCTCGCGCATGCCTACGCCACCATCGGCTCGCTCGGCGTCGCGCGGCCGGTGTCGTACCTCGCGGCCGACGCCCCCGCCGCCGGCACGCGCGTGCTCGAGACGGGCGCGTGCCGTGAGCTCCTCGGGATGCTCGAGTCGGTGGTCGCGGCGGAGGGCACCGGCAAGCTCGCGGCGATTCCCGGCTACCGCGTCTCGGGCAAGACCGGCACCGCGTGGAAGGCGACCGCCGGCGGCTACTCGACCGACCGCTACATGGCCGTGTTCGGCGGCGTCGCCCCCGCGACCAACCCGCGCCTGGCCGCCGTGGTGGTGATCGACGAGCCGAGCGCCGGTCAGCACATGGGCGGACAGGTCTCGGCCCCGGTGTTCTCGCGTGTGGTGGGTGGGGCACTGCGGCTCCTCGCGGTCGCGCCCGATCAGCCCGTGAGCGCACCCGGGGAATTGCCGGCGAACCGCGCGCCCGATCCCCTGCGCACGGCGGCCTTGCGATGAGCCCGCAGCCGCCGCCCGCCAGCGCGCGCGCCCTCGGCGAGCTCACCGCGGGGCTGCTCACCGTTCCGGCCGGAGTCGTGGTGAGCGATGTGACGGCCGACAGTCGCGCAGTGACTCCGGGGGCGCTGTTCCTCGCCTGCCGTGGACGCACGCATCACGGCATGCGCTTCGCCGCCGAGGCCTTGAGACGCGGCGCGCGCGCCGTGCTCTACGAGCCGGGCGGCATGGACGCCGGGCCCCTTCCCGAGGCTCCCCCCGGCGCCTTCGTGGCGGGACTTGCGCGCTTGAGCGAGCACGTCGGGGTCATCGCCGACCGCTTCTACGGATCGCCCTCGGCGGAGCTCACCGTGGCCGGAATTACCGGCACCAACGGCAAGACCACGTGCGCGTGGCTGCTGGCGCAGGCACTCGAGGCGGCGGGTAAGCCGGCGGCCTACATGGGCACGCTCGGATTCGGCCGCCCGCGAGAGCTCACGCCGACGGTCCATACCACGCCCGATGCGGTGAGCGTGCAGCGCCAGCTGCGGACGCTGCGCGCCCTCGGCGCCGAGTGCGTGAGCATGGAGGTCTCGAGCCACGCGCTCGATCAGGGGCGCGTCAACGGCGTGCGCTTCAACACCGCCGCCTTCACCAATCTCACCCGCGATCACCTCGACTACCACGGCACCATGGAGGCTTACGGCGCGGCCAAGGCGCGCCTGTTCCGCTTTCCCGGCCTCGTCCAGCGGGTGATCAACATCGACGACCCGCTCGGCGCGGCGCTCGCCGCCGAGCCCGCACCCGGGCGCCTCACGGTGACGACGCGTGTCGCGGCGCAAGCGCTCGGCGGGGCGCAGTTCGTGCGCGCTCTGCGTGTGACCCCCGACCCGACCGGGCTCGGCATCGCGGTCGACTCGAGCTACGGGCAGGCGGAGCTCGCGGTGCGCCTCATGGGCGAGTTCAACGTCGATAACTGCCTCACCGTGCTCGCGGTGCTGCTCGCGTGGGGCGTGCCGCTCGAGAAGGCCGCGCGCTCGCTTGGCCGCTGCCGCCCCGCGAGCGGCCGCATGGAGATGTTCGGCGGGCGGGGACTCACGCCGCTGGCGATCGTCGACTACGCGCACAGTCCCGATGCGCTCGAGAAGGTGCTGCGTGCCGCGCGGCTGCACTGCGCGGGGAAGCTGCGCGTGGTGTTCGGCTGTGGCGGGGACCGCGACGCCGGCAAGCGTCCGCTGATGGGGCGCGTTGCCGCGGAGCTCGCCGACGACCTGATCGTGACCGACGACAATCCGCGCACCGAGGACCCGGCACGCATCGTCGCGGACATCCTCGCCGGAATCCCCGGGCACACGCCCCACGTCGTCGAGCATGACCGGGAGCTGGCGATCCGCCTGAGTCTCAGCAGCAGCACACCCGAGGATGTGGTGCTGATCGCCGGCAAGGGCCACGAGGACTATCAGATCGTCGGAACGGAGCGCCGGCCATTCCGCGACCAGGCCGTGGTCACGGACGCGCTGCGGGAGCTGCCGGCATGAAGCGCACGCTGGCGGAGTTCGCGCGCCTCGCGGACGGCCGCCTGGTCGGCGCCGACCGCGCCTACAGCAATGTCGTGAGCGACACGCGCACGCTCGCGGCCGGGGAGCTGTTTATCGCGCTCCACGGACCGAACTTCGATGGCAACGAGTTCGTGGCCGCCGCCGCGGCCGCCGGCGCCGCCGGCGCGGTCGTGATGCGCGAGCAGCGCGTGGCGCTCGCGCAGATCGTGGTGCCCGACACGCAGGCGGCGCTCGAGCGCGCGGCGCGCGCCTGGCGCGCGCAGTTCACCGGCGCCGTGGTCGGCGTCGCCGGCAGCAACGGCAAGACCACCGCCAAGGAGATGACTGCTGCGATCCTCGGCGAGGCCGGCCCGTGCCTCGCCACGCGCGGCAATCTCAACAATCACATCGGCGTGCCGCTCACACTGCTGCGCCTGACGGGAGATGAGCGTTTCGCAGTGGTGGAGATGGGCGCCAACCGCGCCGGCGAGGTCGCGCATCTGGTCGAGGTGGCGCGCCCCACCGTCGGCCTGATCACCAACGCCGGCGCCGAGCACCTCGAGGGCTTCGGCAGCCTCGAGGGCGTGGCGCGTGCCGAGGGTGAGATGGTCGCGGGGCTTCAGTCCTCGGGCACCGCGGTGATCAACGCCGACGATGCCTACGCTGCGCTGTGGCGCGCCTCGACGCCGGCGCGTGTCGTGACCTTCGGCGTGCGCGAAAGCGCGGACTTCTCGGCGAGCGAAGTCGCGGCCTCGGTCGGGCCGGACGGTTTCGCCACGCGCTTCCGCCTCACCGCCCCGATGGGGGCGGCCGCGATCCGTCTGCGCGTAGGAGGAACCCACAACGTCGCCAACGCACTGGCCGCCGCGGCCGCCGCCGCCAGCGCGGGAGCCGGGCTCGAGCACATCGTCGCCGGCCTCAGCAAGGTGCGTGCCGTGCCCGGGCGGCTGCAGTTCCGCCGCTGCCTCGGCGGCGGCTGGCTGATCGACGATTCCTACAACGCGAACCCGAGCTCGGTGCGCGCCGCCATCGAGGTGCTGGCCTCGCTCCCCGGACGCCGCTGGCTGGTGCTGGGGGACATGGCCGAGCTCGGCGCGTTTGCGCTCGATGAGCACGTGCGACTCGGGGAGTTCGCGCGTGAGCACGGGATCGAGCGGCTGTACGCGACCGGGGCGCTCGCGGCGCGCGCGACCGAAGCTTTCGGCGCGGGGGCCGCGTCCTTTGCCGACGTGCCCTCGCTCGCCGCGGCGCTGCGCGGCGCGCTGGGGCAGGCCGGTCCGGAGGTGCGCGTGCTGGTCAAGGGCTCGCGCTTCAATCGCCTCGAGCGCGTGGTCGAGGCCGTGGCGAGCGATGCGCCGGCGAGCACGGGCGGGCATTGAAATGCTCTACTGGATCACACAGCAGTTCGCGGGCCACATCCCGGGCGCGCATGTCTTTGCCTACCTGACCTTCCGCGCCATCCTCGCGACGGTGTCGGCACTCGGCTTGTCGCTCATCGTCGGCCCGCCGCTCATCGCACGGCTGGTCCGTGGGCAGATCGGCCAGGTGGTGCGCGACGACGGCCCGCCCACGCACCTGCTCAAGGCGGGCACGCCGACCATGGGCGGCACGCTGATCCTCATCACCACCCTGGTGAGCACGCTGCTGTGGGCGGAGCCCTCCAACAAGCTCGTGTGGATGGTGCTGGCCGTCACCTTCGCCTTCGGCCTGATCGGCTTCTACGACGATTACCTCAAGCTCGTGGTGCGCAACCCCAAGGGACTCGTGGCGCGCTGGAAGTACTTCTGGCAGTCGGTCGCGGGACTCGCCGCCGCCGCGACCCTCTACTACACCGCGACCGACCCGGCGGAGACCACGCTGTTCCTGCCGTTCCTCAAGACCTTCCACACCCCGCTCACCGCCTTCCCCTTCATCGTGCTCGCCTATCTCATGATCGTCGGCATGAGCAATGCGGTGAATCTCACCGACGGCCTCGATGGGCTCGCCATCATGCCGGCGGCGCTCGTGGCCTCGGCGCTCGGCATCTTCGCCTACGCGAGCGGCAACGCGGTGTTCGCGCACTATCTGCAGATTCCCGAGATCCGCGGGGCGGGCGAGCTGCTGGTGTTCTGCGCCTCGCTCGCCGGCGCCGGGCTCGGCTTCCTGTGGTTCAACTCCTACCCCGCCCAGGTCTTCATGGGCGATGTCGGCGCGCTGGCGATTGGAGCGGCGATCGGCGTGCTGGCCGTGATCGTGAGGCAGGAGCTGGTCACGCTGTGGATGAGCGGGGTGTTCGTGCTCGAGACTGCCTCGGTGATCCTGCAGGTGGCCTCCTTCAAGCTGACGGGGCGGCGCATCTTCCGCATGGCGCCGATCCACCATCACTTCGAGCTCAAGGGCTGGGCCGAGCCCAAGGTGATCGTGCGCTTCTGGATCATCTCGCTGCTGCTGGTGCTCTCGGGGCTCGCGACGCTGAAGCTGCGATGATGATGAGCGCCACCGACAAGCGTCCCTATGCCGTGATCGTGGGACTCGGCCGCACCGGGCTGTCCGCGGCGCGCTACCTGCGCGCGCAGGGCTGGCGCCTCGCGGTCACCGACACGCGCAACGCACCCCCCGAGCTCGCCGCGCTGGCAGCGCTCGATACCAGCATCCCGGTGCGCTTGAGTGCGCTCGACGCATCGCTGCTCGAGGGGGCGCTGTGCGTCGTGGCCTCCCCCGGGGTGCCGCTCGCGCAGCCCTTCTTCGAGGAGGCGCGCGCGCGCGGCCTCGAGATCGTCGGCGACATCGAGCTGTTCGCGCGTGCGGCCGATGCTCCGGTGGCCGGCATCACCGGCACCAACGGCAAGAGCACGGTCACGACGCTGCTCGCGCGCATGGCGCAGCGCGCCGGGCTCGCGGTGCGCGTCGGGGGAAACTTAGGCGAGCCGGCGCTCGATCTGCTCTCTCCCGGCACCGCGCTCTACGTGCTCGAGCTCTCGAGCTTTCAGCTCGAGACCACGACGCAGCTCGCCTGCCGCGCCGCCACGGTGCTCAACGTGAGCGCCGATCACCTCGATCGCTACGCCTCGATCGGCGAGTACGCCGCCGCCAAGGCGCGTATCTTCGCCCGCTGCGACACCGCGGTCGTCAACCTCGACGACCCGCTGGTAATGGCCATGCCGCGCGCGGCACGCCGCGTCTTAAGCTTCTCGCTGCGTGCGGCGGTCGGCGCCGACTATGCGGTGGCCAGTACCAGGGACGGGTGGTGGCTGACGCGCGGCGCCGAGCCGCTGCTGCCGCTGGCGCACCTGCGGATCAAGGGGCTGCACAACGCCGCCAATGCGCTCGCCGCGCTCGCGCTCGGTGAGGCGCTCGAGCTGCCACGCACGGCGATGCTCGAGGAGCTCGAGCAGTTCCCGGGCCTGCCGCACCGCTCGCAGTGGGTGGCCGAAGTGCGCGGCGTCACCTACATCAACGACTCCAAGGGCACCAACGTCGGTGCGACGCTCGCCGCGGTCGGTGGCATGGCGGGGCCGCTGGTCATGATCGCGGGCGGCGACGGCAAGAATCAGGACTTCTCACCGCTCGCCGCCGCCTTTCGCGGCAAGGTGCGCCACACGGTGCTCATCGGCCGCGATGCAGGGCGGCTCGAGCGCGCGCTCGCGGGCGTTTGCACGCTCGAGACCTGCGCAACGCTCCCCGAGGCGGTGCAGGCCGCGGCGCGCGCGGCGCACCCCGGCGACACGGTGCTACTGTCCCCCGCCTGCGCGAGCCTCGACATGTTCCGCGACTACACGCAGCGCGGCGCCGTGTTCTCGCAAGCGGTCGGGGAGCTGGCGGCATGAGCGCGGTCGCCGGCCCATCGCTCATGGGCTTCGCGCGCTCCGCCGGCCGCGCCGGCGGTGTGCATCTCGACTCGGTCACGATCGCCCTCACGCTCGCCCTCACTCTGCTCGGCCTGGTCATGGTGACCTCCGCCTCGGTCTCGATCGCCGGCCACGAGACGGGTGAGCCCTTCTACTACCTCGAGCGGCAGGTCGCGCTGGTCGCGGTGGGTATGGCGTGTGCCGCGCTGGTGTTCTCGATCCGCACCGAGTGGCTGGAGCGCGCCTCGGGTCCGTTGCTGGTCGTCGCGCTCGCGCTGCTCGTGCTGGTGCTGGTGCCGGGACTCGGGCACGCGGTGAACGGCAGCCGCCGCTGGCTGCGCATCGCCGCCGTCAACTTCCAGGTGTCGGAGCTCGCCCGCGTGCTGGTGCTGACTTACGTGGCGAGCTACGCCGTGCGGCGCGAGACGCAGCTGCGCGCGAGTCTCGCCGGGCTGGCGAAGCCGCTCGCGCTCCTCACCCTCGCCGCAGCGCTGCTCGTCGTGGAGCCGGACTTCGGCGCCGCGACCGTGCTGTTCGCGGCGGGTTTCGGGCTGCTGTTTCTGGCCGGCGCGCGGCTGCGCTACGTGCTCGCGATGATGGCGCTCGCCGCGGGCGGCTTCGCGCTGCTCGCGCTCGGCTCGAGCTACCGGGTGCGCCGCCTCACGGCCTTCCTCGACCCGTGGGCCGATCCTTACCACAGCGGCTTCCAGCTCACCCAGTCCCTGATCGCCATCGGGCGTGGCCAGTGGCTCGGCGTCGGCCTCGGCGAGAGCGTGCAGAAGCTGTTCTATCTGCCCGAGGCCCACACCGACTTTCTGTTCGCGGTGCTCGCGGAGGAGCTCGGCCTCATCGGCGTGGTGCTGACGCTGGCGCTGTTCCTCGCGCTCATCTGGCGCGCCTTCCACATCGCGCGCCTCGCCTCGGACGCGGGACTCAAGTTCCCGGCATATCTCGCCGCCGGCTTCGGACTCTGGGTCGGCATCCAGACCTTCATCAACGTCGGCGTCAACATGGGCGTGCTGCCGACCAAGGGCCTGACGCTGCCGCTCATGAGCTACGGGCGCTCGAGCCTGGTGGTGACGCTCGCGTGGGTGGGGCTGCTGCTGCGCGTCTATCACGAGGCCATGCGCGAAGCACGCGGCGCGGCCACGGTGCGCGCATGAGCCGCCCGATCCTCATCATGGCCGGCGGCACGGGCGGTCACGTCTTTCCGGCGCTGGCGCTGGCGCGGCTGCTGCGCGAGCGCAGCCTGGATGTCGTGTGGCTCGGGACCGAGCGCGGGCTCGAGTCGCGCCTCATTCCCGCGGAAGGCATCCCGCTCGAGCTGCTGCCGGTCGCGGGGCTGCGCCGCAAGGGCGTGCTCGCCTGGCTCGCCGCGCCGTTCCGCCTCACGGTGGCGCTGCTGCAGGCCTTGAGAATCATGCGGCGCCATCAGCCGCTGGTGGTCGTGGGGCTCGGCGGCTTCGTCGCCGGTCCCGGCGGGGTCGCTGCCTGGCTGACGCGCCGGCCGCTGGTGATTCACGAGCAGAATGCCGTCGCCGGCCTCACCAACCGCATTCTGGCGCATCTGGCGCGCACCGTGCTCGAGGCCTTTCCGGAGAGCTTCGGCCGCGAGGTGCACGCGCGCGTCATCGGCAACCCGGTACGGCGCGACATCAGCGCGGTGCCGCCGCCGCGCGAGCGATTTGCAAGCCGCTCCGGTCCGATCCGGCTGCTGGTGTTCGGCGGCAGCCAGGGCGCCGCGCGCCTGAACGCGGTGGTGCCTTTCGCGCTGGCGCGCCTCTCGGGGCGCCTGGCCTTCGACGTGCGCCATCAGGCGGGTGAGCGCTGGCTGGCCGAGGGGCGCGCGGCTTACGCGAGCGCCGGCGTGCGTGCCGACGTGCGCCCCTTCATCGAGGACATGGCCGAGGCCTACGCCTGGGCGGACCTGGTCGTCTGCCGCGCCGGAGCGCTCACGATCTCGGAGCTCGCCGCGGTCGGCATCGGCGCGGTGCTAGTGCCGTTCCCCGGCGCGGTGGACGATCACCAGTCGCACAACGCGCAGTACCTGGTGCGCGCCAGCGCCGCCGTGGTCATCGCCGACCGCGAGCTCACCGCCGAAAGACTCGCCGCCGAGCTCGAGCGGCTGTGCACCGGGCGCGGCAAGCTCCTCGCCATGGCGGAGCGGGCCCGGCAGCTCGCGACCCCGCACGCCGCCGAGGAGCTCGCCGACTCCTGCCTGGCGCTCATCGCGAGGGCAGCGTGATGAAGGAGCGGCGCACCCTGCCCGAACGTCCCGCGATCGAGCGGCGCGTGCATCCCGACCGCCGCGACCGCATGCGCCGCATCAACACCATCCACTTCGTCGGCATCGGCGGCAGCGGCATGAGCGGCATCGCCGAGGTGCTCCTGAGTCTCGGCTACGCGGTGCAGGGGTCGGATGCGCGCGAGAGCGCCGTGACGCAGCGTCTCGGTGCGCTCGGGGCCCGCATCGCGATCGGTCACGCGGCCGCCAACGTCGCCGGCGCCGACGTCGTGGTGGCCTCGAGCGCCGTACCGCGCGGCAACCCGGAGGTGGAGGCGGCGCTGACCTCGCGCATTCCGGTCGTGTCGCGCGCGGAGATGCTCGGTGAGCTGATGCGCTTCCGTTACTCGATCGCGGTCGCCGGCACGCACGGCAAGACCACCACCACGAGCCTGCTCGCCAGCATCCTCACCGCTGGCGGCGAGGACCCGACCTTCGTGATCGGCGGGCGCCTGAAGAGCGCCGCGAGCGGCGCGCAGCTCGGCGCGGGCCGCTACCTGGTCGCCGAGGCGGACGAGAGCGATGCCTCGTTCACGCACCTCCAGCCGCTGATCGCGATCGTCACCAACATCGACAACGATCACCTCGTCACCCACGGCGGCGACTTCGGCCTGCTCAAGCAGAGCTTCGTCGACTTCCTGCACAACCTGCCTTTCTACGGGCTTGCCGTGCTCGGCGTCGACGACCCCGAGGTGCGCAGCATCGTGAGCGAGGTCGGCCGCCCCGTCCTCTCCTACGGTCTCGACCCGGGCGCCGACGTGCGCGGCCACGAGGTGCGCCACTCAGGCCTCAAGACCCACTTCGAGGTCGCGCGCCCGGGCGCGGCGAGCCTCGCCGTGACGCTGAACCTCCCCGGCACCCACAACGTGCGCAACGCGCTCGCCGCGATCGCGGTCGCCACCGAGCTCGGCATCGAGGATGCGGCGCTGTTGCGTGCGCTCGCGGGCTTCCAGGGGGTCGACCGGCGGCTGCAGCACATCGGCGACGCCGACACGGCCGTGGGCCGCATCAGCATCATCGACGACTACGGGCATCATCCGACCGAGGTCGCGGCGACACTGGAAGCGGTACGCCAGGGCTATCCGGGGCGGCGCGTGGTGCTCGCCTTCCAGCCGCACCGCTATACGCGCACGCGCGATCTCATCGACGACTTCGGCAAGGTGCTGAGCCTCGCGGACGTGCTGCTGGTGACGGAGGTGTATGCGGCGGGCGAGGCGCCGATTGCGGGCGCGGACGGCCGCGCCATCTGCCGCGCGGTGCGCGGCCGCGGTCAGCTCGAGCCGCTCTTCATCGAGAAGGTGGAGGAGCTGCCCGAGGCGCTGCGCGACCTCGTGAAGGACGGCGACGTCATCGTCGCCATGGGCGCGGGCAACATCAGCGCGGTCGCGCATGGGCTGCCGGCGGCGCTTGCCAGGCTCCTGCCGCCGGGGATGCCCTCATGACCGTCGCGGTCGCCGCCGGCTTCAGCACGCGCGTACGGCGCCGCGAGCCTTTGAGCCGCCACACCTCCTGGCACGTGGGCGGGCCGGCGGAGGTGTTCTTCAATCCGCGCGACCGGGCGGATCTCGCCGCGTTCCTGCGCGGCCTGCCCGCGGACGTGCCGATCTACTGGATCGGCCTCGGCAGCAACCTGCTGGTGCGCGACGGCGGGCTCCCCGGGGTCGTCATCAGCACCCACGGAACCCTCGATGCGCTCGAGCGTTTGAGCGAGACCAGCGTGCGCGCCGGGGCGGGCGTCGCCTGCGCGCGCATCGCGCGCCAGTGCATCAAGTGGGGCCTGGGCCCCGCGGAGTTCTTCGCCGGCATTCCCGGCACCCTGGGAGGCGCGCTCGCCATGAACGCCGGCGCCTTCGGCGGCGAGACCTGGCAGCACGTGCTCGAGGTCGAGACCATCGACCGCCACGGCGAGGAGCGGGTGCGGCGCCCGAGCGAGTATCGCGTCGGTTACCGCAGCGTCACCGCGCCCGCGCCCGAGGAGTGGTTCGTCGGCGCTACGCTCGGCTTCGAGCGCCGCCCCGCCGCGCACGCGGGCGAGGTGCGCCAGCTCCTCGTGCGGCGCAAGGAGTCGCAGCCCATCGGCGAGTGGAGCTGCGGCTCGGTGTTCACCAACCCGGAAGGCGATCACGCCGCGCGGCTCATCGAGGCCGCCGGCCTCAAGGGATTTCGCATCGGCGATGCCTCGGTGTCGCAGAAGCACGCGAATTTCATCATCAACCATGGCACGGCGCGCGCCGCCGACCTCGAGCGCCTCATCGAGCACGTGCGTGCGACGGTCGAGCGGGTGCACGGCGTTTCGCTGCACCCCGAGGTGCGCATCGTGGGAGTGCCTTAAGGCCATGCGTCTCACCTACCAGCCGCAACTGCTGCGCCACGTCACGGACCCCAAGGACTTCGGCCGCGTGGCCGTCATGCTCGGTGGCGACTCCAGCGAGCGCGAGATCTCCCTCCTCACGGGCAACGCGGTGCTCGAGGCCCTGAAGCGCCGCGGCGTCGACGCGCAAGCCTTCGATCCGCGCGATCTGCCGCTCGGGGAGCTGCTCGCACGGCGCTTCGAGCGGGTGTGGATCGCGCTGCACGGACCCGGGGGCGAGGACGGAACGCTGCAGGGCGCGCTCGACTACCTCGGGGTTCCCTACACCGGCAGCGGCGTCATGGGCTCGGCCATCGGGATGGACAAGTTGCGCACCAAGCGCCTGGCGGCGAGCAATGGTGTGCCGACGGCGGATTTCGTGGTGCTGCGCGGCCCCGCGGACTTCGGGATCGCGCTCGAGCGCTTGAAGCTCCCGCTCATCGTGAAGCCGGCGACGCAGGGCTCGAGTGTCGGCATGACCAAAGTAGACCGTGCCGAGGATCTGCCGGCCGCCTTCGAGGCCGCGGCGCGGCTCGAGACGCAGGTGTTCGCCGAGCCCTGGATCACGGGCGGCGAATACACGGTGGCGATCCTGCAGGGCGCGGCGCTGCCCTCGATCCGCATCGAGACGCCGCGGACCTTCTACGACTACGAGGCCAAGTATTTCCGCGACGACACCCGCTATTTTTGCCCCTCGGGGTTGTCGGCTCCCGCCGAGGCGCACCTCGCGAGCCTCGCGCTCGCCGCCTTCGACGCCGCGGGCGCCTCGGGCTGGGGGCGCGCGGACTTCATGATGGATGGCAGCGGGCGGCCGCTGCTGCTCGAGATCAACACCATCCCGGGCATGACCAGCCACAGCCTGGTGCCGATGGCCGCGCGCGCCGTCGGCATCGATTTCGACGAGCTGGCGTGGCGCGTGCTCGAGACCAGCCTGACGCGGCGCGCCGTGGCGCACTCCGCGGCGAAAGGCTCCTAGATGCTGAGACGCAGCAAGAACCGGCGTAGGCCCGCCGAGCGGTCGCTCAGGCTCCCGGCCGTCAACTGGCGCAGGCTCGGGGCGGTGCTCGGCGCACTCGCTGCCATCGGCTTGGGTTGCGCCGCGCTCCTCGTGGCGCTCGATCAGCCGGTCCGCTCGGTGTCGGTCGAGGGGAGCTTCCAGCGCGTGTCTCCGGGCGACGTCGAGCGAGTCGTGAAAGCTGAGCTGCACGGCACGGGCCTGCTGTCGGTCGATCTCGCCGCCGTCAGGCGCGCGATTCACCGGCTGCCGTGGGTGGACGCGGTGAGCGTGCAGCGTGCCTGGCCGCGCGGTCTCAACGTGCTGGTCATCGAGCAGACGGCCGCGGCGCGCTGGGGCGAGGAGGGCCTGGTCAACACGCGCGGCGAGCTGTTCGCGGGAGACGCCCGCCACATCCCGCCCGAGCTCGCCCGGCTCTCGGGGCCGGCGGAGCAGGAGGCCATCGTGGCGCAGCGCTACCTCGCCGCCGCCGGGCGGCTGACGCAGGCGGGGCTGCGACTGACCGCGCTGCGGCTCGATGCGCGCGGCGCCTGGGAGTTCGACCTGGCCAACGGCGTCACGGTGCGCTTAGGCAGGCGCCAGGTCGATGAGCGCTTCGAGAAATTCATGAGCACCGCGCTGAAGCTCGTCACCGAGCGTGGCGAGGAAATCTCCTACGTCGACATGCGTTACACAAACGGGTTTGCCATCGGCTGGCGCGGCACCGCCGGTCACGCCGCGGGCAAAGAAGGTGGCCGCAATGCTTAAGCGCTCGGAACGAAACCTGATCGTCGGCCTCGACATCGGCACCTCCAAGGTCGTGTCGCTGGTCGGCGAGGCGGGCGCCGACGGCTCGATCGAGCTGCTCGGCGTCGGCTCGCAGCCATCGCGGGGACTCAAGAAGGGCGTGGTCGTCAACATCGAGTCCACCGTGCAATCGATCCAGCGCGCGGTCGAGGAGGCCGAGCTCATGGCCGGCTGCGAGATCCACTCGGTGTTCGCCGGTATCGCCGGCAGCCACGTGCGCAGCCTGAACTCGCACGGTGTGGTGGGCGTGCGCGACAAGGAGGTGACCCACGGCGACGTCGAGCACGTCATCGATGCCGCCAAGGCGGTCGCTATTCCCGCGGACCAGAAGATCCTGCACGTGCTGCCGCAGGAGTTCATCGTCGACGGCCAGGAGGGTATCCGCGACCCGATCGGCATGTCCGGCGTGCGCCTCGAGGCCAAGGTGCACATCGTCACTGGCGCCGACTCGGCCGCACAGAACATCGAGAAGTGCATCCAGCGCTGCGGGCTCGACGTCGAGGACGTGGTGCTCGAGCAGCTCGCCTCGAGCTTCGCCGTGCTCACCGAGGACGAGAAGGAGCTCGGCGTGTGCCTGGTCGACATCGGCGGCGGCACCACGGACCTCGCGGTGTTCGCCAACGGCGCGATCCGCCACACGGCGGTCATTCCCATCGCCGGCGACCAGGTGACCAACGACATCGCGGTGTCGATGCGCACCCCGACCCAGTATGCCGAGGACATCAAGATCCGCTACGCCTGCGCGCTCTCGCAGCTCGCCAATCCCGACGAGAGCATCGAGGTGCCGAGCGTGGGCGAGCGTCCGGCGCGGCGCCTCGCGCGCCAGACCCTCGCCGAGATCGTCGAGCCGCGCTACGAGGAGCTCTTCGGCCTGGTGCGCGAGGAGCTGCGCCGCTCGGGCTTCGAGGAGATGATCGCCGCGGGCATCGTGCTCACCGGCGGCAGCGCCAAGATGGAGGGCGCCATCGAGCTCGCCGAGGAAGTGTTCCACGTGCCGGTGCGCTTAGGTGTCCCGCAGGCGGTCGCCGGGCTCACCGACGTGGTGCGCAATCCCATCTTCTCCACGGGCGTGGGACTGCTGCTCTACGCCCGCGACAACCTCATGCCTGCGCGGCGCGGACACGCCCTCGGCGTCAACGGCAAGTCGATGCTGGAGCGCATGCGTGCCTGGTTCCAGGGGAATTTCTGAAGCTGACAGACGTGACGACCCAGACTCAACCAACCGTGTATTCGTGTAAGGAGCTACCACATGTTTGAACTGATGGACGCATACAGCCAGAGCGCCGTCATCAAGGTGATCGGCGTCGGCGGCGGCGGCGGCAACGCCGTGGCGCACATGCTCACCGCCGGCATCGACGGCGTCGACTTCATGTGCATCAACACCGACGCGCAGGCCCTGAAGCACGCCAAGGTGAAGACCGCACTGCAGATCGGCTGCAACATCACCAAGGGCTTGGGTGCGGGCGCCGACCCGGAGGTCGGCCGGCAGGCCGCCATGGAGGATCGCGACCGCATCGTCGAGCTCGTCGAGGGTTGCGACATGCTGTTCATCACCGCCGGGATGGGCGGCGGCACCGGCACGGGCGCGGCTCCGGTGGTGGCGCAGGTGGCCAAGGAGCTCGGCATCCTCACGGTCGCGGTCGTCACCCGTCCCTTCGAGATGGAAGGCAACAAGCGCCACTGCGTCGCCGACAGCGGCATCGCCGAGCTGTCCAAGTTCTGCGACTCGCTGATTACAATTCCTAACCAGAAACTGTTGACGGTGTTGGGACCGCAGACGACGCTGCTCGATGCCTTCAAGGCGGCCAACCAGGTGCTGCAGGGCGCGGTGCAGGGCATCGCCGAGCTCATCACGCGCCCCGGCCTCATCAATGTCGACTTCGCCGACGTACGCACGGTCATGGCGGAGACCGGCATGGCGATGATGGGATCGGGGGCGGCGAGCGGCGAGGGGCGGGCCCGCGCGGCCGCCGAGAGCGCCGTGTCCTCGCCTCTCCTCGAGGACATCAACCTCGCGGGCGCCCACGGCATCCTGGTGAACGTGACCGCCGGCATGGATCTCTCCATCGGGGAGTTCCAGGAGGTGGGGCAGATCGTGAAACAATTCGCCTCGGAGGATGCGACGGTCGTGGTCGGCACGGTGATCGACCCGGAGCTCAGCAACCAGGTGCGCGTGACGGTCGTGGCGACGGGCCTGGGAAGGCCGGCCGCCGCGGCGCGCGCGGCGCAGCCGCGCGAGACGCAGGTGCGCGACCCGCGCGATGCGCGCGCCGAGCCGCCGATGCGCGTGGTGCGCCGCACGCCGCTTTCGCACAGCGACTATGCCGCGCTCGACAAGCCGACGGTGCAGCGCCAGCGGGCGGTCGGCGACGGACTGCGCGCGGAGGCCGAGACCGAGGAGCTGCTGGATATCCCGGCTTTCCTGCGGCGGCAGGCGGACTGATGTGATACGGTAGCGCGTCTTACATAACGCTCGGGAGCGGCCCACCAGGCGACGGTGGGCCTCCCCAGTCGTTCGAGGACGAAACACAAGCCAACAGCATGCTCGGACAGCGAACGCTCAAGAACTCGATTCGTGCCACCGGGGTCGGACTGCATACGGGCAAGAAGGTCCTGATGACCCTGCAGCCGGCGGCCGCCGACTCCGGGATCGTCTTCCGCCGCACCGATCTGGCGCACCCGGTGGACATCCGCGCGCACGCGGAGAACGTCGGCGACACGATGCTCGGCACCACGCTCGGCAAGGGCGAAGCGCGCGTCTCGACCGTCGAGCACCTGTTGTCGGCGTTCGCCGGCCTGGGCATCGACAATGCGGTGGTCGAGCTGTCGGCGCCCGAGGTGCCGATCATGGATGGCAGCGCCGGACCCTTCGTGTTCCTGCTGCAGTCCGCCGGCATCGAGGAGCAGCGCGCGCCGAAGCGCTTCATCCGCGTGAAGAAACGGCTGCGCGTCGAGGACGGCGACAAGTGGGCGCAGTTCGACCCCTTCGACGGCTTCAAGGTCAACTTCGAGATCGAGTTCAACCACCCGATCTTCAAGCGCCGCGCGCAGCGCGCCTCGATGGATTTCTCCACTACCTCGTTCCTGAAGGAGGTCAGCCGCGCGCGCACCTTCGGCTTCATGCGCGACCTCGAGACGCTGCGGGCGCGCAATCTCGCGCTCGGCGGAAATCTGGATAACGCCATCGTGCTCGACGACTTCCGCGTGCTGAACGAGGACGGGCTGCGCTACGAGGACGAATTCGTCAAGCACAAGATCCTCGATGCCATCGGCGACCTGTACCTGCTCGGGCACAGCCTCATCGGGGAATTCTCCGGCCACAAGTCCGGCCACGCGCTCAACAACAAGCTGCTGCGCATGCTGCTCGCCGACACTTCCACCTGGGAGGAGGTCGTGTTCGAGTCCTACGCCGACGCGCCGATTTCCTACATCGAGGCGCCGGCGCTTCCGGGCCGGCGGAGCTGAGAGCGGCGCACGGCGTTGCCGCGCTGCAGCAGTCTCACTCGCGCGGGCGCACCCGAACCTGCACGGCGCTGAGGCCGTGCGCGGCCGCGAGGATCTCGGGCTCGAGCTCCTGCACGGCGTAGCGCAGCCGTGCGGACCAGGCGGCGGACTCCGCGAATATGACCAATGTGCCCTCGCGCTCGACGACGCCCGAGAGGCGCGCGCGGATCTCCGCCGGAAGACGCTCCGACAGCCATGCATTCCAGAAGTTCGCGCGCGCCGCCTGAGTTGTGACGCGCATCAAGGCCGGCGCGCGCCGCGAAAGCAGGTCCTTTACAGAATCCGGCCGGCGCGAAGTGCGCCCGGCACCACTCCTCACTGGTGAGCTGCCACGCTTGTCTCGCGAGTTCTTCTTGGGCATATTGACCCGACAGCTGTATCGGCAAACCCGCTGAAAGGCGGGGACGCAAAGCCACCGGTCTAAAGCGAGGAGCCATGACGGCGGGGTTGCCAGCATCGTACAGAGAATTATCTGAACGAGAACAGGGCGATACACGCTCGGGGGCTCGGCACCGCTCCGAGGCCGGTGGTGACATAAGGCACCCGGAACGCATGGCATGAACGTCATTCTTCTATCCCGGCGCGACGGCAGGGCACGGCAGTTCAACCTGGCCAAGCCCCTGACGCTCGGCGTCGTCCTCGCGGTGACATCGGTCGTCGTCGGGGGCGCGTTCACGCTCGGGTTGCAGCTCGGCAAGGGCGTGCACCACGAGGTGGCGCTCGCCGAGACGACGCGTTTCGCGGCGCTGCTCGCCCAGCAGAAGCAGGAGATCGCCGGCCTCCGGCAGCAGTTGCAGCTGCGCATCGATGCCATGGCGATGCGCATCGGCGAGGTGAATGCCCACATCATTCGCCTGAATGCCCTCGGCAAGCGCCTCACGGAGATGGCGGACATCGACAGCCGCGAGTTCGACTTCGACCGGAGTCCCCCGAGCGGTGGTCCCGCCGACGGCGAGGGCGTGAGCGCGCAGATTCCCGATCTCTCGGCCACGCTCAGCCGCCTCGAGCAGCGGGCGGATCTGCGCGAATCGCAGCTCGCCGCGCTCGAGAACGTGATCCTCACGAGGGAGCTGAAGGAGGCGATTCACCCGGAGGGTCGCCCAGTCTCGACCGGCTACATCTCCTCCTACTTCGGGGAGCGCGCCGATCCCTTCGACGGCCGCGAGGCCTTCCACAAGGGCGTGGATTTCGCCGGCAACTTGGGGGCCGACGTGGTGTCCGTGGCCGCCGGAGTCGTTACCTGGGCCGGCGAGCGCTCAGGCTACGGCCGGCTCGTCGAGATCAACCACGGCGACGGCTACTCCACCCGCTACGCGCATAACGAGCGCACCCTGGTCTCCGTCGGCCAGACGGTCAAGCGCGGCGAGGCGATTGCGCTCATGGGCTCCACCGGGCATTCGACCGGACCGCACGTTCACTTCGAAGTGCTGCACAACGGCCGCCAGGTCGACCCGCTGTCCTTCATCGGCCGCTGAGCCGAGCCGCCGACGCCCTGCAGGCCCTCGAGGGGCCTTCCCGCCTTGAATTCCATCGCCCAAGAACCAATTGGGCTTCTCTAGCGTCTATTGCGTACAATACGCCGCTTCCCTGAGCCCCGGCGATCGATAAGTGCTTGTCGGGCAAGATATTTTCTCTCTTTCACGGATCGCCTTTGCTCGACTTCCTCACGCGCATCTTCGGTAGCCGCAACGAGCGGCTCATTCGCGGCTATGCACGCTACGTGCGCGCCGCCAATGAGCTCGAGCCGCAGATCGAGAGCCTCACCAACGAGGCGCTGCGCGCCAGCACGGACGAGTTCCGCGAGCGCCTGAAGCAGGGCGCGACCCTCGATGACCTGCTGCCGGAGGCCTTCGCGGTGGTGCGCGAGGCCGCGCGGCGCACGCTCAAGATGCGCCACTTCGACGTCCAGCTGATCGGCGGCATCGTCCTGCACAAGGGCATGATCTCCGAGATGCGCACCGGCGAGGGCAAGACGCTGGTGGCGACGCTGCCTGCCTACCTCAACGCCCTGAGCGGCGAGGGCGTGCACATCGTCACCGTCAACGAGTACCTCGCGCAGCGCGATGCCGACTGGATGGGCCCCGTCTACCGCTTCCTCGGGCTCACCGTGGGGGTCATCAAGAACGCACAGACCCCGGCGGAGAAGCGCGCCGCCTACGCCTGCGATATCACCTACGGCACCAACAACGAGTTCGGCTTCGACTACCTGCGCGACAACCTCGCCTTCCGGCTCGAGGACCGGGTGCAGCGCAACTTGAGCTTCGCGATCGTCGACGAGGTCGACTCGATCCTCATCGACGAGGCCCGCACGCCGCTCATCATCTCCGGCCCCGCCGAGGAGTCGACCGAGCTGTACCTGCGCATCAACCAGCTGGTGCCGCGTCTCACGCGCCAGAAGGAAGAGGAGGGACCGGGCGACTTCTCCGTGGACGAGAAGACCAAGCAGGTGCACATCACCGAGGCCGGGCACGAGCACGTCGAGCGGCTGATGCTGGATGCCGGGCTGCTGCGCGAGGGCGAGAGCCTGTACGACCCGGCCAACATCCGCCTGATGCATCACCTGAATGCGGCGCTGCGCGCCCACGCGCTCTACAAGCGCGACGTCGAGTACATCGTGCGCAACGGCGAGATCATCATCGTCGATGAGTTCACCGGGCGCACCATGATCGGCCGGCGCTGGTCCGATGGCCTGCACCAGGCGGTGGAGGCCAAGGAGGGCGTACGGGTGCGCGAGGAGAACCAGACGGTCGCCTCGATCACCTTCCAGAACTACTTCCGCATCTACCGGAAGCTCTCGGGCATGACCGGCACCGCCGACACCGAGGCGCCCGAGTTCCTGCAGATCTACGGCCTCGAGGTGGTGGTCATCCCGACGCACCGGCCGATGGTGCGCAAGGACAACTCCGACTTCGTCTATCTCACGCAGAAGGACAAGTTCCAGGCGATCATCGAGGACATCCGCGACTGCGTCGAGCGCGGCCAGCCGACGCTGGTCGGCACCACCTCGATCGAGACCTCGGAGTACCTCTCGGGCCTGCTGCAGAAGGAGGGCGTCGCGCACCAGGTGCTGAATGCCAAGCAGCACGAGCGCGAGGCGCACATCGTCGCCCAGGCGGGCCGCCCCGGAACCGTCACCATCGCCACCAACATGGCGGGCCGCGGCACCGACATCGTGCTGGGCGGCAATCTCGAGGCCGAGCTCGCCGCCGCGGGCGAGATCGATGAGGCGGCGCGCGAGCGGCTGCGCGCTGAGTGGCGGGCGCGGCACGGCCAGGTGGTGGCCGCCGGCGGGCTGCACATCGTCGGCACCGAGCGCCACGAGTCGCGCCGCATCGACAATCAGCTGCGCGGCCGCTCCGGCCGCCAGGGCGATCCGGGCTCGAGCCGCTTCTACCTGTCGATGGAAGACAACCTGATGCGCATCTTCGGCGACCCGGTGCGCACCAAGCGGCTGCTGCAGATCGCCGGCATGAAGGAAGGCGAGGTGATCGAGAGCGGCATGCTCACCCGCCAGATCGAGAAGGCGCAGCGCAAGGTCGAGTCCCACAACTTCGACATCAGAAAGCAGCTGCTGCTGTTCGACGACGTCGCCAACGATCAGCGCAAGGTGGTCTATCACCAGCGCACCGAGATCATGGGCACCGAGGATCTGTCGGCGGCGATCCGCGGCCTGATGGAGGACTCGGTGGGGGGGCTGCTCGATGAGCACATGCCCAAGCACGCGGCGCCCGCCGAGTGGGACCTGAAGGGGCTGGCCGCGGCGCTGCTGCGCGACTTCAACACGAGGATCGACCCCGAGGCCTGGCTCGGTGAGGAGCCGGAGCTCGAAGAGCAGGCGCTGCGCGAGCGCGTGCTGCGCGCCGTGGACGAGGCGTACGTGGCCAAGGCGGCGCGCGTCGGCGCGGGCAACCTCCGCCTGGCGGAGAAGGAAGTCATGCTGCAGAAGCTCGACCAGCACTGGCGCGAGCATCTGGCGGGGATGGAGTACCTGAAGCAGGGCATCCACCTGCGCGGCTATGCGCAGAAGGACTACCGCTACGAGTTCAAGCGCGAGGCCTTCGAGCTCTTCGCCGCGATGCTCGACCGGGTCAAGTACGAGACGTCCTCGTTCATGGCGAGGATCGAGATCCGCACGCCCGAGGAGCTGCAGCGCGAGGAGGAGGAGCGCTACCGCCGTCTGATGCGGGCGCTGCAGGCGCAGCACGCCGAAGTCGGATCGCTGCTCGCCGGCGATGGCGCGACGACGGAAGCACAGGCCCAGGCGGCGATCGCGGCGGCGGCCGCCGCGCCGCAGCGCGCCGGAGTCCGGCTTGCGCCGCCGCCGGCGCCGTTGCCGGCGCCGTTGCCGGAGGCCGCCGCTCCCTTCGTGCGCGGCGAGCGCAAGGTCGGACGCAACGAGCCCTGCCCCTGCGGCTCCGGGAAGAAATACAAGCACTGCCACGGCGCGCTCTCGAGCGTGGAATAGCCCGGGGCGGACTGCGCGGCCATGATCCTCGTCGTGGCGGCGGCGCTCTACGATGCGCACGGGCGCGTCCTCATCGCGCAGCGGCCGCGGGGCAAGCACCAGGGGGGCCGCTGGGAGTTTCCCGGCGGCAAGGTCGGGCCGGGCGAGTCCGAATCCGCCGCGCTGGTGCGCGAGCTGCGCGAGGAGCTCGGGATCGAGGTCAGCGCATGCCGGCCCTTCATGCGGCTGAAGCACGACTACCCAGATCGCAGCGTCGAGCTCTCGATGTGGATCGTCGAGCGCTTTGGCGGCGCGCCGCAGGGACTCGACGGGCAGGAGCTTCGCTGGGTCGCGCCTGCGGACCTCGGGCACGAGGATCTGCTCGAGGCCGACCGGCCGTTTACCGAGGCGCTGCGACACCTGCCACCGCCGGGTACAATGGCGACAATCACCTGATGGAATCGACATGGCAGCGCCGAACGATCTTCCGGAAGTCGAGCTCGATCCCAAGAACCTCTATCGCGAGGACGTCTTCACCGATCGCCGCGCGGGCAGCATCCGCCGCCTGACGCCGGTCACGGCCGACGGCTCGCCCGATGCAGCGCGCCCGGTGCTGTTCTCCGGTCAGACGCAGCTGCTCACTCCCGCGGGCATCCTGCCCCTCGGGTTCGAGATCGAGGCGCGGACGCTCGAGGAAGCGCTGAAGAAGTTCCCGGAAGGGGTGAAGGTCGCGCTCGAGCAGGCGATCGACGAGGCGCGGGAGCTGCGCCGCGAGGCGGCCTCGCGCATCGTGGTTCCTGAGGTCGGCGGGGGCTTGGGTCCCGGGGCTGCACCCGGGGCCGGCGGCGGCAAGATCAAGTTTCCCTGAAGTCCCGCATGCGTGCCGGGTGCGGCGCGCGCCAAGGAAAGCCATGACACCCGAGCGCTCCCCGTGGATCGCCGCGACAACTGCCGCCTCGCTCCTCGGCGCCGCTCTGCTGGCGGCCTGCGTGGGCGCTCAGTTCGGCAACCGCGAACCGGCCGAAGGTCCCGGGCCGGGCGGCAAGCCCATGCGCACCGCGCCTGATGCGGTGATCGGCCTGCCGGCGGTCGCGCAGGCGCCAGTCTATCCAGTGACCGCCCAGGTCGGCACCAGCGAGAACTACTTCGGCACTCGCGTCGCGGATCCCTACCGGTGGCTGGAGGATCTCGGCTCGCCCGCGGTCGAGCAGTGGGTGGCGGCGGAGAATGCCGTGTCGCGGCCGCGGCTCGAGGAGCTGCCGCAGCGCGCCTGGCTCAAGACGCGGCTCACCGAGCTGTGGAACTACGAGCGCTACGAGGTGCCGGTCAGGCGCGGTCCGCACTATTTCTTCATGCACAACGACGGCCGGCAGAACCAGAGCGTGCTGTACGTGTCGGAGCGGCTCGACTCGGCGGGACGCGTGCTGTTCGACCCCAACGCGGTGCGTGAGGATGCTACCGTGGCGCTCTCGGCATTCACGCCGGACGAGCAGGGCGAGGTCGTCGCCTACGCGATCTCCGACGGGGGAACCGACTGGCAGATCTGGCGCTTTCGGCGCGTCAGCGATGCGGCCGACCTCACGGACGTCGTGCGCTTCACCAAGTTCTGGGGAGTGTCCTGGGCGCACGACGGGTCGGGCGTGTACTACAGCCGCTACCCGACACTCGCCGGCGGCCGCGGGGACGATGCGGCGCGGCCGGCGGTCTACTTCCACCGGCTCGGCACCTCGCAGGATGAGGACCGCCTGGTGTACGAGGTGACCGATCACCCGACGCGCATCCCCTCCGGCCGCGTCACCGAGGACGGCAACTACCTCGTCATCACTCTGTTCGACGGCTACGAGAAGAACGGCGTCGAGCTCCTCGACCTGCGCTCAGCCGGCGCGAAGCCGCAGCCGCTGTTCACCGCGTGGGATGCGCTCTATACCTTCGTCGGCTCGCGGGGTGAGGAGCTCTACTTCCGCACCACCAAGGATGCGCCCTTCGGACGCGTCATCGCGGTCGATGCGCGCGCCGCCCCGCCCAGCCCCCGCACCGTGATCGCCGAAGGCAGCACGACACTCGAGGAGGCGAGCTACATCGGCGGCCGGCTCATCGCGCGTTATGTCGAGGACGCGCGCGGCGTGGCGCGGGTCTACGAGCGGGACGGGCGATCGGTGGGTGAGGTGCCGCTGCCCGGCAAGGGCGGGCTCGACGGCTTCCGCGGCGAGGGGCGAGAGAGCGAGACCTTCTTCGGCTACACCGACTACCTGACGCCGCACCGGATCTATCGTCTCGATGTTCCCGCGAACCAGGCGACACTGTGGCGCGAGCCGCGTATCCCCGCCTCGACCGCTCCGTACGTGACCGAGCAGGTGTTCTTCCGCAGCAAGGACGGCACGCGCGTGCCGATGTACATCACGCACCGGCGCGACATGGTCAAGGACAGCAACCAGCCGGTGCTGCTGTACGGCTATGGCGGATTCAACGTCTCGCTCACGCCGCAGTACCGGCCGCAGGTGCAGGCCTGGCTCGAGATGGGCGGCGTCTACGCCGAGGCCAACCTGCGCGGCGGCGGTGAGTACGGCGAGGCCTGGCACAAGGCCGGCACGCTCGCTAACAAGCAGCACGTGTTCGATGACTTCATCGCCGCGGCGCAGTACCTGATCCGCGAGCACTACACCCGCACCGCACGCCTCGGGATCCACGGCCGCAGCAACGGCGGGCTGCTGGTCGGCGCGGTGCTCACGCAGCATCCCGAGCTCTTCGGGGTGGCACTGCCGGCGGTGGGGGTGCTCGACATGCTGCGCTACCAGACCGCGAGCGCCAACGCGCGCCAATGGTCATCGGACTTCGGGCTCGCCGAGGATCCGCGGCAGTTTCGGGCGCTGTATGCCTACTCCCCCTACCAGAACGTGAAGAAGGGCACCTGCTATCCGCCGACGCTCATCACCACCGCGGACCACGACGATCGCGTCGTGCCCTGGCACAGCTACAAGTTCGCCGCGGCGCTGCAGGCCGCGCAGAGCTGCCCCAATCCCATCCTCATCCGCGTCGAGACCCGCGCCGGGCACGGCGCCGGCAAGCCGGTATGGATGCAGATCGACGACTTCGCCGATCAGTGGGCCTTCCTGGCGAAGTGGCTGGGGGTGAACGTGCCCGCGTCGGAGCCACAGAGCTCTGCGCCGTCGGGCGCACCCTGACGCTGCCGCCGCGCTGAGGTCAGTCGGCCGGAATCTCATGCGCGCGGCGGTTTGGCCGGCGGCTCTGGGGGCGGCGGCGCTTCCTCAGGTCCCGCCGCCGCGTCGCC
>Ga0187776_10000012_pt1 | contig 119693 bp, 109 predicted proteins | sample 0216_BV02_MP12_2_FD_132426 | JGI IMG/M metagenome (GOLD analysis project Ga0187776, IMG submission 132426) | Tropical peat soil microbial communities from peatlands in Department of Meta, Colombia - 0216_BV02_MP12_20_MG | ecosystem: Environmental > Terrestrial > Soil > Wetlands > Peat...
GCCCACACCGCCCCCACGCCCCGAGCCGTATTTGTTGGCCGTAGAGCGGTTGGCGTAGGGAGCCCCGGCGCGATGCTGCGGATTGTGCTGCCAGTTGCCGCCACCCCCGCCACCGGTGCGGACGAAGTTGTTATTGACGTTTATGGCGACATTGCTGCTGCCCCAGCCGCAACCCCAGCCCCAGGCTCCCCCCATCGCAGCGCCCATCATCATGCCGATGCCGAACGAGATCGCCATTGAGCCGGGAGGCGGGTAGTAGACGGGAGGGTAGGGATAGGGCGGGGGTCCGTAGACGACCGTCGGGTTGTATTGCGGAACGTACACGACCTGTGGATTCGCCTGCTCGATCACGATCACCTGCTGGCTCTCGACGGTCTTCGTCTGCACGGTCTGCTGCTCGCTCGATGAGAGCTTGCCGTTGGCCTGCGCCTTGGCGCGCATGCGTTGTACCGCCGCCATGACGTCTTTCTGCTGCGCGAGAAAGGCGTTGCCGAGGTCCGTGGTCCACTCGATGTCATCCGCGAGACGCTTCAGCAGGTCGGGCAGCCCGGCGAGAGCCTGTACGCTCGGGTCCCACGGCTGCTTCGCTACCGCATCGGCCAGCGCCTTATCCTTCAGGCCCGGGTTCTTGGCGAGCCACTGCTGCAGCTGGATGATCTCGAGCGGATAGGTGGAGGCGGCAAGGGTCTGCGCCAGCAACGGATCGGGATAGAGCGCGATCGGCGCAACCAGCGAATCGAGTTGATCGGGGGGAATCGGTGCGTCGGCAGGCGCCGCGGGTGGCTGGGTCTCGGCAGGCCTCGCCGCCGGCGGGTCGGTCAGGATGAGCACGACGGCAAGCCCGCCGAGCAGGCTCGGGAAGATTCCGCTGAGAAAATGCCGATACGAGCTCATGATGGTTGCTTCTGTTGCCGCGCCGATGAGCCCGCTACTCCTTCACCGGGGACCACGACTTGTCGGGATCGTAGAGCGACATCTCCTTGAACTCGGCGAGCGTGGCAGGACCCAGGTCCTTCTCGTAGACCACGCCATCGTGACTCACGATGAAAGTCTTAATGCCCGTACGGCCATATTCGGCCGGCGCCGCTACGAGGGCGAAGCCGCCGATCATCAGTCCTTTCACCACGAAGCTGCTTGCGCCGTGAGGCGCATCCGCCCCCTGGCCCTTCAGAATCTTGAAGTAGTAGCCGTGATACGGTCGCGTCTTGCTCGTATAGCCCTGCTGGATGGCGTGCGCGACATTCTCGCCAACAGGCCCTCCCCAAGTGCCATCGGGGTTGCGCCATGCGAGCCCGTCCTGCTTGCCCGGAGTGGCGATGATGCGCTGGGCATACTGAGCCACCTCGTAGCCCTGGCGCTTGCGCAAGACATATTCATACTGCGCCTCTACGTAGCCGTGGCAGATCGCGATGGCGTCGAGCTCGTTCGCGCCGATGAGGCGACGAAGCAGCTCCGCGCGGCCCTCCTCAGCGTCAAACGACCAGCTCGGCCCCCGCTTGACGATCGGCACGGCAAACGGCCAGTCCTCCCTCCCTATAAGAAGGAATGCGCGGTCGTGCGTCTGTGGGTCGATCGAGACCACCTTCTTCTCGTGGGCCCGCGCGGCGAACTGCGCCGCGAGTTGCCGATCCTGGGCGGGGTCGCCGCTGAGAAGCACATCTCCCTTGCCGGCGCCGAGGATTCTTCGGATCGCGGCGACGTCGAATTTGTCCGCGGCGGCGATGATCGCGTCGGCCGCCTGTTCCGCGGTGGGGAACTGCTGAGGTCCGGTCGCAGGCGCCTGCGCTGGCGCGGCGCCGAGGCCGGATGCACAGGCGCACAGAAACACAATCGAAAGAGGCTGGGAGAATCGCCTCGATGACTGTGCAGTCATGACAGCGCCGGTCAGTTCGGGTCTAGAAGGCTCCCCTCAGGAAGAGCAGCCCGCCCTGGTATCCGAGGTTCAGGCGGCCGGTGAAGCTGCCCTTGGTGAGGTCAACGTGGGTGGCAAAGCGGTCGTAGGCTAAGCCAATACCGAAGTGCTCATTGAACATCCAGGTGGCGCCGACCCAGATGTCGGACCAGTTGCCATCGACGCCCTGATAGCTGAATTTGAACACCTGTCCGGAGGCATCGAGATAGAGATGCTCCGTCGCGGCCCAGTCGCCCCGCAGACCGATCACCGGAAGGGGCGCGGTGACGGAGTTGGACGCGGTTTGCGCGGCGAATGGCCCGGTAACATTGCCGTTGGAGTCGGTGATCGTGGCGGTTCCCGTGAGCTTCGCCGTGAAATCCTCCACGTGTACTCCCGCAGTGACGAGCACGTCGTAATCGCGATCCTTGATGAAGGCGTACTCGTAGGTCGCCTCGTAGATGTTGAACTTGGTCTCTGCCGTCACCAAGCCACCCGCCTGGAAGTCGTAATCACCCCAGGTGATGTGCTGGCTGATCTGTCGCGTGTTGGTCACGTCGTTGTTGAAGTAGGCGAACCGCACCTGATGTCGCGAGGCGATTCGCCACAGGAAGTCCGCACGTATGCGGTTCTGATTGGCGTCCAATCCGAAGTCCTGGCTGAAGTCGACGCCGGTCTGGTTCTGGATGGTGCCTCGCAGGTTACCGTTCACCTTCGAGCTGATGAGGAAGGTCCCGAGATCGATCGTGTATGAGTTGGTCAGCAACTGCTCGGGTGCCGTCATTGTTCCAGTGGCGGTCACCTGGGGCGCTGCGTCCGCCCGTGCGACGCTGGAAGCGGTCACCAGCGCGATCGCCCCAAACGCTCCCCCGACCAGCTCAAGCATGTACTTGTGGCGCATAGGCCCTCCCTCCCGACCAGCGTGCATGGTATGCGAAACGCCCGGCAATAGGTACACCTCACCCGGCATCCGTGAAACTACGTAGCAGCCGCGCCACAAGGGGTGGCAGCCAATTGATTGCAATAGAAGCGTGGGTTGAATCGTCGCGGGTGCGTGCGGCCGACGTCCCTAGAACAGCGCCTTGAAGAGCACCTTCATGATCTCCTCGGGCGAGATCACGGTCAGCAGCAGCGGAGCGACCGGCAGAAGCGTGACGACCAGGAGTGGCACGAGGGCATCGCGCGTAATCGGCACGAGTCGCATGGTGCGGATAACGTCGAAGCTGGTGCCGAGGTCCGCCAGGGACTGGATATCAGGGCTCCCGAGCAGCGGCTTGTCCGCCGGAGCAGTGCCGCGGGCCCACTTGTCGTCGAACTCGCGCATATAGCGTTGGGCCAGGCTGCCATAGTCACGTAAGCCCGCCCGTTTCGCTGCCGCCAGGTGTGGCACGAACAGCAGCAGCGGTGCCAGTACCATGAGCAGGACGAAGCCGACGACCACACCGACTTCCTCCTTGAAGTCGAGCAGCTTGGCTCCGTGGTAGAAGATCTGGTCCGCCATCAGACCGGCGAGGACCACCCCGTGAGCCGCCAGGAACGGCTCAAACGCAAAGGGCGTGAGTGACAGGAAACCGAGGCCGCCGACGCGATCAGGATGCGTGGGCATGAGACGCAGATCGCAGCGCGCGACCTGCCACAGCAGACGGATCCAGACGAGCAGCCGGAAATACCAGCGGAACAGAATGAACGCGAATAAGGGCAGACTTACGAGAAAGCGCCACCAGCCCGCTGCCGTGAGGCGGTGACCGCTGCCCACGGGGTCGGCGAACCAGGTGGGCGCATTCACATTCAAGGCACTGTACTGCGGCCAGAGGTACGAGAAAGTGAACAGATATGCCCCGGCGATCAGCAATATCTCTGCGATCGCCGAGTCTCGCAGTTGCAGCGCCGAACGAATGGCGGCTTCGAATCTGGCGCGCGACGTCTCGGAGATCAGGCCGCGCCCCATGAACTGACCGATCACCAGCCGGATTCGCGTGTGGAGAACCAGCTCGGCGCCGATCAGAAGCGGCAAGGCGAGCAACATCCGGAGCTGAACTGCTGCATCGAGGAGGAAGGGCACTCGAACCGCGGCGCCCCACGCACGCCCGTTCAGCGCTGACAGGATCAGGAGCGGTCCCCACGCAAACATCGTGATGGCGATGATGCGTCGCCGCACCAACTCGAGCGCGTCACCGGAGAGGTGGGTGCGGCGGACGAGCTGGAATAACGGTCCGCCGACCACGAGCGAGAATTCATATGGGGTCGATGACGGTGCATGCAGCTTGGAGATCGCCTCGTCATTCTTGAGAACGTTCTTCATAGCTCACGAGCAAGGGCACCGGATGTGGCGAAGCCGGTTATCGATGCTAGACAACGTCGAAATCGTCCGTGGCGTAGCCGTGGCAAATACCGACGAGCGTTCGGATGGCACTTATGTCCGAGGGAGCGCCGAGATCCGCAGATGCGTCAGTTACCGCCGGAGCCTTCACCACAGCGTCTGCCGGTGCCGCATCGTCTCATATCCCGCATCCAGTTCGACCAGTGATTGCGCTCAGTCCTCGCTGTGGGCGGCTGGGATGTCTCCAGGCATTCGGCAGAGCCGCCGCCGGCATCCAGCAGACTCTGCGCGAACCTGGCGATCAGCCGGTCGAGGGCGGGTCCGGCTGCGTTCAAGTCCCGCTCGAGTTTCGATAACAACGCCTGGCGCCGCTCCACCCTCGCACGACGCAGCGCCGCCACCGTGTCGCTGATGAAGGCTGCGACGCTCATCGCTCCCACCTCGTTGAGCGCAAAGCGCGCGGCGGCGAGCTCCTTGAGCCGGTTCGACTCGAGGCGCCCGAGCCACTCGCCGCAAGCCAGCGCGGAGCGAAATTCGCAAACGGTGGCCAGGATGCGCTCATTCGGGCTCAGAGCGCGGTTCATCTTTCTTGTGTGGTCGGAAATCATCGCCAGTGCCACACGGGTCGCGTGCAGATGCCCGCCCCAGGCGGCTGGGGTGGTTGCTTGTACGGGGGAAGGGGTCGCCGCCCGGGACTGAGGCGCTGTCGTCACGGTATGCAGAGACGGGTTCTTCCTCGACATCATTCGTCCCCTGCCTCGACGCTCGAGGCCAGCAGAATCCCCGAGGAATCGAAGGTGCCTTCGACGTCGACGCGGACGTTGAGGCCGAGCGTGACTCCGTTGAGCGCGAACTGGGTGTTGGCATTGGTCGTTACGTGCACGCCGCTGACCACGAAATCGCTGCTGCTGGTGAAGACTGTAATGACGCCTTCGACCTCCCCGTGGCTGTTGGGCGGACCGCCCGGGGGCGGTAACACCGTCACTACGGTCGCCATCAGCGCCCCGGCCGCGCTGAGACTACTGCCCTCCACTTCGACGAGGCTGTTGTTCGAGAGCGTGCCCCGGAGAGTCGCCGCGCCGTAGTCGACCGACAGCGCGTTTATCTGAAAGACCTCTGCGCTGGTGTTGAGCCCCTGTACGACGCCCTGCACGCGCAGATCCGTGCCCGCGGTTGCGAGCTGAATGCGCGAGGCCACGATCCGTCCCGAGCTGTCGGGAAAACCGCTCACTTCGACCCGGGCGTCCTGCTTGATGCCCGCGATGCCCGGCGGCTGGATGTTGGGATCGAATGTCGTGGAATTGGTGACCAGGACCGTCTGGCCGAGCACAATGAACGTCTGGGACGGGACGCTGACGTCCGTGACGGGACCAAGCACGTTGCCGCTGAAGGTCACTTCTGTCGCGGTACCGGTCGTATCATCGGCATTCAACGTCCCCGTCACGGTCACCACCTCTCCGATCGCCAGCTGCGACTCGGTGCCCGACTGATCGTCGATCTGGATCTGGGCGCCCGTGGTGGTGTACTCGACGCCGTTGACGAAGATGCTTCCGAACCCGGTGATCGTTCCCGTCGCCGTTACCGGCGCGGGGGCGCCGGAGCCCTCGATTCCCGCGACCTGGCTGTCAGGCCCGCACGAGGTGAGCAGCAGGGTGGCGGCGGCAAACGGGATCTGGGTGGCGCGGCGCATTGCTGACTCCCTGCTCAATCCCCGATGTGATAGAGCCCGGCGCCCAGCCGAATCGCCGCGCGCGCCGTGTCGGGCCCCTCGTTGCGTGCCTGGTGCTCGGTCAGCCACGCATCGACCCGTTCCAGAAAGGCCTGCCCCTCCCGCTCGAGAAACTGGCGAAACTCGGGCAGTGCGCTCGCGGCGATGCGGTCGCTAACCGCGGCGCGCTCGAGCCTCGGGGCAGTGTTGGGGGCGCATGTCAGGTTGTGAGCATAGGTCTTGCCGAGGTCGGTCATGCGCTTGCCCCAGAGGAGAACGAGTTGCTCGTCCATGGTCTGCGGGATGTAGCTGCGCTTGAGCGGCTCGAGTCGCCCGTCGGGCAATTGGCGGACCGCCTGCGCCGCTAAGAGCTCCTTCAGCAGGGTCGAGGGCCGGACGTCTCCGGCTCCACACCGGCGCAGCAGGGCCGTGAAGCTCACTGTTTCACCCTCCATAGGCAGGGGTGCCGGCTGACCGCTTGCGTCCAGAAATTCCCGATCCTGGTGCCAGGCCGAGAGCACGAGCGAACCTTTGGTGACATGACCCGCCCAGGTCTCGGGACTCTCGGCGAGCCGCGTGCGCTGCTTGCGCACCTCGCGCCGCGTCAGCCCGGTGAGCACCGCGGTACGTGAGACGTTCGTTGGCCGTCCACGCTTGCCGAACTGCTGTGTCGCGACGTCGACATAGCTCGTGCGGGCCAGTTCCGCGAAGTCCTTCCACGTGACTCCGCTGCGGATGAGGACGTGCACGAGGGGGCGCAGCCACTGACGGGCTGCGGCAAGAACTTGAGTGCTGGACGCTGATTTCATGAAACATCAGGCATCCCGTGCGGCTGATGCCATATATGAGTCTAAATGTCCCACAGGAGGCAAGCTGTCTCAATTCGGCGACGGATTCAGCTTAACGAGTCAGGCGAATAGCCGGTTGTAAGGACGATCGCTCCGGCAGTGCTGACTCAGGCGCTCGCCGCGCCCGCGGGCCTTGGTGAGTGAGTGATTTCCGCGAAAGGCTCTGTAAAAAGCGACTCGAGTAGCGGGCGGGCGTGCACTCGATAGGGCACGCGAGCGGGCGCGGCGTACGGACTATTGCGCATGGCTGCACGGCCAACTCGGATGGACCATAGGCAACGGTAGGGTGCGAGGGAGAGGCCAATGGAGCATGTGGGACGCCGGCTTTCGACCAAGATTCCGGTGCGACTGAGATGCGTGCAGTCGCGAGACACGGGTTGCAGGTGCCTCGGTTGCGTGGAGAACGTCAGTGCGGCCGGAGCGGTAATCAGAACGGAGCTCGGTATTCACCCCGCGCGCCATGTGGTGGTCGAGATGCTGGCCCCGGCTCTCGGCCTTCAGGGCCGCGAGCTGCCGGCTTCGGTCGTCCGAGTCAGCTCCGGTGAGATGAGCGTCCAGTGGACGGAGCTTGCCGCAACTGGCGTATCGGCGGTGATGACGGAGACCATGCTGACCGGTGGAGTAGTCGACGGCGCGCGCTCGATGCCCACTCTCGGCCGCGTGCCCTTCTGCGAGTTGGCCGTCGCGACGGCGGCATAGCGCGCAGCCGATTCAGCATTGAAGGCCGCGATCGGCTGAGCTCGACCCTTTATGGCCGCAATCGAATGTCCCCTTCGTTCTCCGGTCGGCGTCCGCGTTTTCCGGCGTAGCAGGCGCGAATGCGCGCCAGGTCCTGGATTGGATCTCCCGTAAGGTTCACGTAGGTCTCGATGCCTACGGTCTTGGTCGCGTAGTCGATGTAACCCAAGCCGACACATAGACCGCCGGCAAGTGCGATCCGGTAGAAGCCGGATTTCCAGTGATTCGTGTGGGCGCGAGTGCCCTCGGGAGCCATGCCCAGCCACAGCGATTCGCTTCTGGCGAATTCCGCCAGCAGTGTGTCCACGAATCCCGAGGGATCGCTTCGATTGACCGGGATGCCTCCTAAACGCAGCAACAGCCGGTGCACCGGCCAGCGAAACAGCGTGTCCTTGCCCAGCCAGCGGACCTGAAAGCCGGTGGCGATCTTGTAGAGTATGGCGATGACGAAGTCCCAATTCGACGTATGTGGATACACAACGACGATCCCTTTGGGCGCCGGCGGAGGCACGAACACACGGCGCCAGCCAAATAGGCGCAATAGCAACCCCGATCCCCGCTGTGCAAACGTCATGCGTCCAAAGACCTTGCCACGATCACCGTCGCGCGCTGTGACAGGATCTGCAAGGGACCACTGAAGATCAACCTCAGCCAGGCTTTCGCGGTCAGAAGGGGTGTGGGCGGAGCCTGCCTGTGGTCTACGAGAGCGCCGCCTCGGGCGGCGTTTGCTTGTGGTTTGTTCGCAGAATTCCGCAAGAGAGGCCCGCAGAGGATACCTGCGGGCTACTCTTAAAGTTCAGCTCCTTGCCTTAGGCGGTCTTGGCCGGACGTGTCGCCGCCAGCGTGCGGACGTCGGCGGTGGTCAGTGGCTTGCCGGCGATTCCCCAATCGCCGCTCCTGACCTCTTCAACCACGGTCCAGGTTACTGACCGCATCGCTTCGCCTTCGATTTCGACCATCGCGTTGGTGAGCTTGCGGATGATCTGGGTCTTTTGCTCCGTAGAAAAGACCCCTTCGATGACCTTGACGTTGATGAGTGGCATGCAGTTCTCCTTCGTGTCGCAGTGGAGGAAATTCGCGGTCTGTGTCCGCGCGCCGCTACGTCCCACTGACGATGGTTTGCGGAAGTTCTCTAGATCGCGGTGAAGTTGAATGCTCCGTCGAGCAGAACCAGCACTACGGGAACTGCCAGCGCCATGAGTACTGCCAGGAGCGGTCGGTTGAAAATGAACATGGGGTGCTCTCCTTCGTGTGGTCGCGGTGCCATCGGGCTGTGTACAGGTTGGCGCAAGCGCGCCCGAGAGGCTTTCACCCGAACTTGATTTTTCCCCGAGATCGCCTTGATTATTCGCCGAGAGGCTTCACGGCCCGTCCTGCAAGACTCAGACGTGAAATATCTCTTTGCAAATCATGTACTTGACACTGATCGGCGCGAGCTCCGGCGTGGGTCGGAACCGGTGGAGGTGGAGCCGCAGGTCTTCGATCTTGTGGTCTACCTCGTGCAGAACCGCGACCGCGTGGTGAGCAAGGACGATCTCATCGCTTCCGTTTGGGCCGGGCGCATTGTGTCCGACTCGACCTTGACGACGCGTATCAACGCGGCGCGCCGGGCGGTGGGCGACACGGGCGACGAGCAGAAACTGATCCGTACCTTTGCGCGCAGGGGCCTGCGCTTCGTCGCCGATGTTCAGACCGCGCCGGAAGGCGAGGCTGCGCGTTCGGCCGACCGGTCCGATGAGGAGACGCGAGCGCGCTCGCGCCTCGCACAACCGCTGCCAGACCGCCCGGCGATCGCCGTGCTGCCGTTCACCAACATGACGGGCGACCCGGGGCAGGAATATTTCTCCGACGGCATCAGTGAAGACATCATCACCGCCCTCTCCAAGTTGCGCTGGTTCTTCGTGATCGCCCGCAATTCTTCCTTCATCTACAAGGGCAAGGCCGTCCACATGAAACAAATCGCCGAGGAACTCGGCGTCGGCTATATGGTGGAGGGTAGCGTCCGCAGAGACGGCGATCGCGTGCGGATCACGGCGCAGCTCAACGAAGCCGCCACCGGAAGCCATCTGTGGGCGGAACGCTATGACCGCAAGCTCTCGGACGTGTTCGCTGTGCAGGATGAGATCACCGAGGCCGTCGTCGCGGCGATCGAACCGCGGCTCTATGCGGCCGAGAATTTCCGCGCCAGCCGCAAGCTGCCCGACAGCCTGGATGCCTGGGACCTGCTGATGCGGGCGCTGTCGCACTTCTGGCGCCTGACGCGCGAGGACAACGTGGTCGCCCAGGCGCTGCTGGAAAAAGCGGTGGCCATTGATCCTGATTACGGCCGCGCGCGGGGCGTTCTCGCGACCAGTCACAGCTTCGGCGGTCACATGGGATGGGAGGACATCGCAACCAGCGCGCCGATCGCCGAACGGGCGGCGCGCGCCGCCATCGTGGCCGACAGCGAAGACCCCTGGGCCCATCTCGCCCTCGGCAGCGTTCATCTGTATGCGCGGCGCTTCGATGAGTCCCTCGCCGCATTTGAGACGGCGCTGCGGCTCAATCCGAGCTTCTCGCTGGCCCTCGGCTATTACGGGCTCGTGCTGTGCTATTGCGGGCGGTGGCAAGAGGGCGCCCTGGCGGCGGAGCGCGCCCTGCGCCTGAGCCCGCGTGATCCGTTTTCGGCAACGTATTACGGCATCAGCGCCTATGCGCAGTTCGTGGGTCGCAAGTACGAGGAGGCGATGCGACTTGCACGCCTCGGGATCCAGCGCGCCGATTTCTTCGTTGGCGCCCACCGGGTCTTGACGGCGGCCGCCGCCATGGCCGGACAGAGTGACACTGCCGAAGCTGCGTTGCGCGAACTGCGCCGCGTCCAGCCGAACATCTCGCTGGCGTGGATCGCCAGCCAGATACCTGCCAAAGACGATGCCGAACGGGAGCACTACCTGGAAGCCTTCCGTCGAGCAGGTTTGGAGTAGCTTTGGCATTGAGCGTTACCGACACGCTGAAAACGCTGGACTACGTCGCGATCCAGCGTGGCACGGATCGCACCGACCCGCGGGTGTACGCTGACTACGAGCAGTCAGGGCTGATCGATACCTTCGACTCGGATCTCGCCGACACAGTGATGGCCGGCTTTGAACCGAGCACTGACCGACGGACTACGGTGGCCCGCCGAGAACGACCCGACGCCACACCGGCGCTACATCGACCAATACTGGGCGCCGCTGAAGCGATTCACCGACGGCGTCTACGTGAACACATGAACGACGAGCCGGTGGACTTCGTCGAAGCGAACTATCAGGGCAATCTTCAGCGTCTGCGCCGCCTGAACAGCAATACGATCCCACGAATCTGTTCCGCTTGAACGCGAACATTCGACCCAAGGTGTGACCTCGCTCGAGGCTGTCAGCAGGATGACCGGCCGCTAATCGCGCCGGCTGGCGACCGCTCCTGGCGGTGCATATGCGCAGCAGCAGCGGAGGATCTCACCGTCGCCGAGGCGCTCGAGCCGCTCGGCTACGCCACGGGGCGATCGACGACGAATTCACCGATGCATCGATCCAGTGGATGCAGAGGCAGGTCAAGGGCCGGCAAGCCGTTCTTCGGCTATTACAACCCGACCCGCATGCGTCGGGCGCGCCGCCTACATCGCGGACCTCATAGGCATAACCTCTAATGGTCGTTTCGCTCCCACAATACGTATCGTGTGTTTTGAGGCCAAACGACACGAGCGTGGAGGAATCATGTCGCTCATTAAACGGGCGACTGCCGAATTCATCGGCACATTCTGGCTCGTACTAGGTGGCTGCGGCAGCGCGGTGCTTGCGGCAGCGTTCCCACCCGTGGGAATCGGGCTGCTGGGAGTGGCGCTGGCATTCGGGCTGACGGTACTCACCATGGCGTATGCCATCGGTCACATCTCCGGCTGCCACCTCAACCCGGCTGTTTCTTTCGGGCTACTGGTTGGCGGCAGGTTCAAGGGCTCGGATCTGCCCGCATACGTCATCGCACAGGTTCTGGGCGCGATCGTCGCTGCGAGCCTGCTGTACGTCATCGCCAGCGGTAAAGCCGGCTTCGACCTCAGTGCCGGTCTGGCCGCCAACGGCTACGGCGAACACTCCTCCGGCGGCTATAGTCTCGGATCCGCGTTGCTCACCGAAGTCATCATGACGTTCATGTTTCTGATCGTGATCCTGGGGGCCACGGACGCGCGCGCCGCAGGGGTTTGCGCCAATTGCGATTGGACTCGGGCTCACGCTCATTCATCTAATCAGCATTCCGGTCACCAACACGTCTGTGAACCCCGCGCGCAGCACGGGTCCTGCCCTCATCGTCGGCGGTTGGCCACTCTCACAGTTGTGGATGTTTTGGGTCGCGCCGCTTGTCGGTGCGGGACTCGCGGGCGTCGTATACGGCGTCTTTGAGGGACGCGAAAACTAGGAGACGATCATGCAAAGAATTCTCACATCTCTGCTCGTGGCAGCGTTGGTGCTGGCCGGCTCAGTGGTGCGGGCGGATGACTACTCCGACACGGTCGCCATGTTCAAGAAAGCCGGCGAAAGTGCGAATTTCTTCAACGCCAGCTACGGCTACGCGGTCTTTCCGACTATTGGCAAAGGAGGATTGGGGATCGGCGCTGCACACGGCGACGGAAGAGTCTATGAAAAGGGCAAGTATGTCGGCGACACGTCGATGACGCAGGTCAGTTTCGGCTTTCAGGCCGGTGGTCAGGCATACAGTCAGATCGTTTTCTTTGAGGACAAGCGCGCCTTCGACGAATTCACCAGCGGCAATTTCGAATTCGGCGCCGGAGTCGGTGCCGTCGCGATTACTGCCGGGGCCTCGGCTTCGACGGGTTCGACCGGCTCAACTGCGGGCGCCAGCGGCGGGAAGAATGATGCCAGCACTGCCGGTAAGTATCACAAGGGAATGGCGGTATTCACGGTCGCAAAAGGCGGGCTGATGTACGAAGCCTCCGTCGCCGGCCAGAAGTTTTCCTACAAAGCACTTGGCAAGTAGAGAGGGACGCAACATGAGACACAGCATTGTGGTTCCCGCCGCGCTCGCCCTCCTGGGCGGCGCTGGCGTGATGGTCGCGACGACGACGTACGCACAGACGCAGGGCATGGAGCGCCGTGACGAACGGCGCGACAACCGCCAGGGATCCCGGGCGCAGAAGCAAGCCTGCAAGGCGGGTGACGAGAAGACTCGCGCCGAGTGCCGTCAGCAGAAGCGCGATACCAAGCAGGAAGGCCGCCCGGTTAACAGTCCGCCCAAGTCCGGATAATTAACCGCCAAGCCTCGCCTGGCGCGGAAGCGGCGGGTGATTCTCGCGCCCGTATGGCTGGCCATTGGCCATCGAGCGCGAGCGCTCGAAGGCGTCGGGCACGTCGCGGATCGCTGAGGGGAGCATCGGGTCCGAAAATATAGAGCTCGAACGCCGCTCGCCAGGCTGCGCGCAGCTCAGGCGGCATTCGGCGCAGCGTGAGCATGCAATGCAGCAGGTAGTCGAAGACCGGACTCGCTCCGACCGCCTCGCCGGCGATCGGGTGCCACCAGTAATTGACCAGCACGTGGCAGCTTGAGAGCGACTCGACCTGGTGCCACCACAGCGCAGGGATGTAGAGCGCGTCGCCAAGCCGCCGTAGCTGAGGAGGCTTCGCTAAATTTCCGTAGGAAGAGGGCGCTGCGCCGCGCGGCGTGAGCTAGTAGCGGGGGGCCGCTTCGAGCTTTATAGCGAGTATCCCATCCAGGTGGCGGCCGTTCTGGCCAGCCTCAAAGCAACATAGCGCGGCAGTTTGCAACGTCTTGCACCAGAGCACCGCGAGAACCGGCTGCAGTCGGCCAACTCCGGCCACTCGGCAAGACGTTCAGTTTTCTACATAGCGGACAGTGGAACGGTCAAGGGGGTCTTCTCGGAATCGCCTCGCCTTAATCCCGAATCCGGCGACGCCAGGTGCGCATCCCTTGACTCGCCAGTCGAGACCCCCGGCCTCGCGGCCCGCATCTCCCTGGAGGATTGCACGATCCGCTCTGGCGTGGCGGAACTGTGCGCCGAATGGATTCCCGCAAGAAACTGTTGAATCGGAATCGCCGCTCCATTCAGTTCCTAGAAGAAGCCATTGCACGTGGGGGCCACCGTCCCGATAAATAATGTTGGGACACCGTCCACGCTCGACAGCTTGTCCCGACAGTTCAGTCCGAAGCCGCCGTTTCCCGTGGACACGGTATTCGGCTCGCTCAGAATGAGCTTCGAGCCGAGCGACAGTGCGATGCCCTCGAACGTATTGTTCTGCGCCGTCACACCCGCGAATTGCGCGGTGCAGTTCGCCTGGCAGGCAATGCCGACGGGGTTATTGGCGACTCGAGTGTTAATGATGTCGAGAACGGCACCGAGATAGCCCGTGACGCCGGCGTTCCCGTTACCCGTAAGCGTAGCGTTGTAGATTCCGGCCGCCGAAATCGTCACGCGCACCCCCTCTTCGCGATTGCCGCTGATGTTGATGCCGCCACCGAGTGATGCGTGGGCCTGGTTCAAGGAGACGCCGGTTCCACCCTTGGATGGATCGCGACCGTTGTTCGCGATCGTACCTCCGTTGATCGAGGCCTGCGCTGCCGTCTCGAGCTGTACGCCGTGCGACCCGTTATCCGTGATACTGCTGGAATCCGTTACCAACGTCGCATGGTTTTCCGCGTAGATCCCTGCGTCACCGTTCGCGCGCAGCTGACTGCCGTTGACGACGCGAGCGGATGAGTTGCGTCCTAGCCGTAGTCCGACGCTGGCCGCCCCGGTCACCATGCAGTGATCCATGGATAGATCGCTGGTGCGTACGAAGATTCCTGTACGCGCCGCGGATGTTACGGTGACATTCTGCAGCGCCGCGGTGCTGGCCGCTAAGGCTGAGATACCGTTGGATCCACCGGTGACTGTCAGGTCAATCAGAGTCGCGCGAGCACCCGTGATCGTCACCGCGTCCCCCGTCGAATCGGGTGCGGTGATGCCGCCGCCGACAATTGGGTCTCCCTGAAGTGTTACATCGTTGCGCGTGATGGTGACGAACTCGCGACACGTGCCTTGCACAACGATGGTTACCGGCACAGGTATCGGTATCAGGACTACCCGTGAGAGTGTCGCGGAAACCGTCTGACCATGATTGCAATCGACCGTGAATTTCAGGGGCTGAGGGGGCGTACTGGCGATCTGGGCCATCGCGACGCCCGAGGTCGCCGCAGCGAGCAGCACTCCGCCGACGGCGAAAAGCATATTCTTCGTGGAAATTCCGTTCATGGTGGCCTCCGATAGGCATGAGGCTCGGTGCATCCGAGCAATACGTCGAGTCTGTCGATTCTCGTACTAGCGTCCTTCCCGTTGGCCATTGATCATGCTGAGCCGTCGATAGGGAGGCGAGCATTCGTACTAATACGTAACAAGCGAATTCGCGGGCGGCACAGCTGAGCGTGTACCACCGAGCCGTCGGCTACAGCTACCACGCCGTCAAGATCTTCCAGCACGATGGCAACCCGGTGGTCGTGCCCTACATCCGGCACGTTCCGCCGGACGTGAAGGCCGCAATTTTCTGGCTCACCAATCGTCGGCCGGACGAGTGGAAAAGCACGAACTCCCATGAGGTGAAGCGGGGGACAGCGAACGACCAGGAAGGGGTGGGTAGGATCGTTCAGCGCTTCACGAAGCTCCAGGCCGAGCGCGCCGAGCAGATCGAGCAGCTTCAGCAATTGGAAGGGTCGATCGAAGGCCGGCGCGTCGAGGATAGCCCCAGAAAGCCCTGCGCGCAGTCTCTCTACCTGGAGCACCGACTTCGGAAGCGTCGCGAACGTCCGCTTGCTCCACGCCGAATGTCAGCTTCCGAGCGTTCATTGAGTCCGCACGGGGTCGGTTCCCTCCGTCAAGCCTAGCCCGAGTGGTCACGGTCCCCAATCGGCGAGGAGCAGTCGTTTCCCGCTCGAACGCGGTTCCCCAGTTAGCGGACATTCAGAAGCCGCGTTCTTCGGCCTGCACTGAACCGATGACTACTCATGTCATTGCTGCGTCACCAGCAACGAGTAGTGGTTGGCCACCAACCGCCAGCTCCCTTGCCGCTTTACCCATACTCTGGTGAAGCGATTGTCACGGGGAACGGTCTTGCCTCGGTCCTGCCCATTCATAGTTGAGCGGCCAGTCTCCACCGCCGTGTCTCCATAAACGCGCCATTGGACGTCGTCGGTGGTAATAGACTGAAATCTCAAACTCCCCGCTGTGAAATCGGCAATCACCTGCGCCTTTGTTCTAACGGCGCCGCTTGGGCCTATGCCGATGAAATCCTCAGCGTAGAGGCGATCGAGGGCCGCCGCATCTGCACCGACCTGCGCTTGAATGCGTTCTTGATCCAGCTGTCTTAGGGCGGTGACCGGATCGCTCTTGATTCCAGATTCCGGCGAAACGCAGCCGCTTAGTAGAACAGCGACAATTGCCAAGACGAGCAGTGAGATCTTCATGCGAGCAGAACTCTTCTTGTTCGAGGCGATAGGCTATGCCCCCGTGGGAGCGAGCTTAGCTCATATGGCTAACTTAGCTCGTCTGGCGGTGCGGTCCTTGTCCGCTTCGTCCCTCCTGAACGGCAGCTAACGGGCGAATGATCAGCCCCTCCGGGTCGCTTCCGATGATTCGGGCTAACCGTCTCTGATCGGCCAAGAGCCGTCACTCGCTACAGACCCGGGAATCTCCGCGAAGCAGACACCGCCAGTGATCGTCGTGACCCGACGGTGGTTCGATCTCACCACGCCTGGCGCCAGTCCTTACTGGCCGGCAGGAACTGGCCTGGGCGGACTCGCCGTGAGAGTTACCCACGCGATGTAGTGAGTCCCGTCCAGGGTGAACTTTATCGCGCGCTTCGGCGGATTACTCGTCATGTCGAGGTGACCACAGGTCACTTGATCGGACCGCAGATCCGCACTCTGCGCCTCTGGCTTCCCGACAGGACAATACTTGTTTGCCGCCGACATCAGCTCCTTGGCTCGTCGGTAATGGTCGGGGTTTGCGAAGTGGAGTCTCTCAAGATCCGCCGAGGTGAATAGTTGGATCGTCTGACCGGCTGTCCCGGAGTCGGACGCGTTGCACACACCTGCGGCGCAGGCAAGTAGGAATCCTACGAGGTAGCGCTTCATCTCGATTCTCCCTCGACGACCCGAGATCATAAGACTGCAGCGCGAACTTCAAGTTCAGGCTTCGATTATTGCTTCGCTCCAGCTTACGAGTGATAGGTCTCTGCGCCTCCCTTAACTCACGGTCGCGATCGGCCAGATCCGGTCATTCGACGGGGCGCCCTGATTCTCTCCAAAGCGGACGTCTAGCCAAGCGGTCTAGGTGTCTCGGAGTCTTGCTGCTTCAATCCGTATATCGGCCGCAGTCCGTTCGTCGACGAGCGCTTGCAGTCCGGTGACTCCTGCGGCGTTGAGAATATTCCTGCACTCAAGCCACTGCTGTCGGTAGAGCAGTGCGTCGTAGACGTTGAAATCGTGGCCAGCAACCTTCATTCGTCCGCAAAAAGAAAAGCCGAAGCGTGTGAAATACGACCACGCGTCTTGGACAGGCGAAAGCGTGAGCTTCCAATAGGGATCAGGCGCCGGAAGCAAACATAGCCGACCTAACAGCAGCGCGGAACCCACGCCCTTGCGATGCCAACGAGGGTGCACCAGGCCGAACGAAAGTGATACCGCCGAGAAAGTCACCCTACGCGGTATGGAAATGCCACCTAGTGCAACCACCTCGTTCCCGGCGCATGCAACAATGAACAAACACCTCGAGTCCGTGATTGCCTTTTCAAACTCCGGAAAGAACCCTGCCGGAAACCGGCCCGGCTCGTTCAGTCGGTATATCTCTTGGCACGTTGGAATGTCCTCCGGGTTCAGTGCCCTGAGGCTCACCGGCGGCCGTCGTCCTTGCGCTGGGGTAGGGTCAAAATGCCGGCCCTTGGGCGCGCTACTCCCAAGCGCACGAAAACCCTTTAGCAGGCGTCGCAGATCCATGGCTTATCGATTAATAGCCTCTGGTTCGGGCCGTGGCAACCTGCCCGCATGCGGCCAATTCCAGCCGTTCGTCGAGGCTTCGAATTTTTCCTCATAGCGGTCATTGACAGCCCGGAGATCTCGCTGTGTTCGGCTTTCACGCCCACTATGCTGCGCTCGAGGTGCGTAAGACGCGGACACCGGCGCGAGTCGGCCAGGAGCAGGCGGTCCACCCCTGACGGCGATGAGGTCAGGAAGTTATCGAAAGGTGACCCGGCGGTTCGGCGTCAATGATGAGACGAGAGCACTGGCACCAGGACAAATCCTGTGCAGTCGACGACCCAATGACAGATGATGTTGGACCAGAGATTGCGACGCCAAATATAGAGCGCAGTGAGCACCACACTTCCCCACGCCGCTACAATGAGGTCTCCTGCCCCGCCGCCGGGGTAATGCGCCGCCGCGAACAGAACAAATGTTGCCAACGTCGCAACGAGTGTTCTTCCGCTTAAGTCCGTAATGCGTTCGAAGCTATAGCCGCGAAACGCCAATTCTTCAACAAATGCAGCGCGCGTCACCAAGAGCACGCGATAAAGCAGCGGTGTGGCATAAAGAGCATTCGTTTCCTCGGTCACATCGATATGCAGGGCCGGCAACACGACAGAAAGAATGAATAACACTCCTGCGATAGCGATCGCTGCAGCAATGACGGCCAATCCGACATCCCATAGTCCAAGCCTGCGAAAGCCGACACTCGATAGTGGCTTACGCTCGACTACCAGAACGTATCCGATAAGTGCAGCGAACAGCGTCCACCAGAACACTTCGCCGCCCCAGAGCGGTCCGAACCCCGAATAGCGCTTGCCAAGGGTGCTCAAGTGCGCGAAGGGCAACCCCAGGGCTAACCCCAGTCCAACGACGATCCGCATACGGCGCGCACGCGGCATAACAACCTCAAATACTCCTAGCAAGAATAAATGATACTTATAAACAGTGCGGCGTGAGACGCTTTCCACCGCTTTGGGTCGGGAATTACCTCGCTCACCGAAGTGCTGCTCCCGGCTAATAGCCGCCATCCAACGGCACCGCGTGACTTTCCCGGAAGCGGACGGTCGCGCGGAAACGACTGGTACGTTACCGCCCTACCCCTCTAACAAGGGTTAGGGGGTATTGATATATCCCAGCGAAAATGGATCGCTATGATCGCGATACGATTCAGTGCTGTTGCTCCCGAATTTTGACAACCAAATCCAGGCGTTTCTTAAGAGGATCCGGCTCGACGATCACGCCATCGTTTGTGAAATTGATCACGCGATCTACGACGGGATCGTAGAGAGGCCATTTCACCCGAGCCACATCGTTGGGATCACCCGTTTTTCCGAACGCCACCCAATACGCGCTGGCCACCTGCCCCATCTTTTTGTCATCGGCCGTTACTTTGTCCTTCACGATTGCGCTCGGTAGATTCAACGTGTATGGAATTTCAAATCCGTGCAGGGTACCGGAGAGCCTGCTGCGCTGAGACTCGGCTACGTAGCTGAAGCGATACAGGTAAACCGCTTCACCGGAGCCGCGTACCATGTCAGCCAAATGGCGTGCGGGCTCGACGAGGGTTTTATCCGCGAACACCTGCTGCTTGAGTTCGTCGAGCGTTAGTTCACCCTTCGGGTCGTAGAGCTTGCGTGCCTCCGGAGAGAAGGTCCCGAAGGAGGCGAACAGCTCCTCCTTGCTGTTGGCCTCTCCGATGCCGAGGTCGCGGCTGTTGGCGCCGACCATAATGGGCACTCGGGCCTGTCGGCCGGCGGCGAACACACTCTCGGGCGGCTCGACCAGAAGGCGGCCATCGCGGATGGCACCGACGACGCCGATAACCGGTTTGCCGGAGGACAGACCGGCGAGGACCTGAGGTGCCCCGGCGCCTTCGACAAGCTTATCGGCCGATATCTTGCGCAGTGCTGCGAGTGCCGCCGGCCCGTCACTGGTGATGCCGAGAGAGCGTGTGTACGCCACAGCAGCCTGCTCTGCAGCGGATTCCTCGGTCAGGGGGAGCGACTGCGCACGAGCAGTAGGGATGCCGGGGGATTGTAGTATCGCGCGCTGGAATAGCCCCTTCGACAACGGCGAAGTCAGGTGCACGATCACCGATCCGCCGCCGGCCGATTCGCCGAAGATCGTCACTTGTTTGGGGTCACCGCCAAAGGCCGCGATATTGTTCTGCACCCACCGCAGAGCGGCCTGTTGATCGAGGTAGCCGTAGTTTCCGTGTACCTCCTTGGGAGTTTCCTGGGCCAAGGCGGGATGTGCGAAAAACCCCAGGCGCCCCATGCGGTAGTTCATGCTCACCAGCACGACCCCCTGCTTAGCGAGCGCATCCAACGGATACTGGGGCGTGTTGCCGTGTACGAGAGCACCGCCGTAGATCCACACCATCACGGGCAGTGGCTTGTTTGACGGCGTCGATGGGCGCCAGACGTTGAGTGTCAGGCAGTCTTCGGACTTCGGGATAGGGTCCGCCTGCATGCAGCTAGGGCCGAAGGCCTTGGCATCCAAGGTGCCTTTCCACGACTCAACCGCCTGGGGCGCACGCCAACGAAACGCTCTCACGGGAGGCGCTGCGTAGGGAATGCCCTTGAAGCTGCTAACCGGGCCCACAGTCACGCCACTGACATCCCCATCCTCGGTGTGTACGACGGGTCCAAGAGGCGGCTGCGACGCCAAGGCCACTCCGATTCCGATTGCCAGCGCACTGCAGGCAAATATCGCGCTAGGAATTTGCGAGCGATGCATGGGCTTCTCCCGAGCGTTCGATATTCAGATCCGGCAGCACCACTCCATGAGCAACACGGCGGCTTAGGTCACGGGTTGTGCTACCGGGAGCTTCCACGTTCCATCGAGAATGGCCTTCCTCGGGCGATACAAGCGCACCGTATAGTTCCAGCCCGTCACAATCGGCAAGCAATTTAGAGTGTCTGCCTGACAGCCACCGAAGTGGATGCTGAAGGAGCCGTCTGGATTGGGCTTGGCAGTGAGATTATTGAGCGAATACGCGCCCCGGGGATTCTTCGCAAAATAGCCTTGCGCGTTGTACACACTCACCGACCAAAACCCATCGACGGGAACATCCTTCAGTACGAGCGTATAGGCGGTCTTGCCGTCGTTTTGCTTGGGGTAAGCGCTCACGTAAATCGCAGCATATTGCGGGTTACCGCCCCAACCGATCGCGGCGCCGATGAGATGACCTACTGGATCGACCTCCTGCCGTGTCCCGAACATGATTGTTTGTCCGCCCAATGAGCCGAGTACGCTCAATGCGTCGCGCGCCTTGCTCTGCGTGACCGGATCCCATGCGGGAATCTCAAATGTGCCGGCACTTGCCTGCCGGACCTTGATCGCATCCTGCAGATGATGCGCAACCGACATGTCCGCGGGGCTCGCCGGATCTGCGAGTGTCCGGATGATGACATACGCGTAGCGTGTGCCAACTGTTTGACGATCGTACGTGTGGGCTCCTGGCGTGTAGGTAACTTCGGTGGTGTAGTGGTCCTCGGACAGCACCTGCAGTGCCATGTAGCGCCTGCCTGCATCGGGCAGTGTAATAGTCACCGGACCTGCATCCAGATCGAACACTCCGGATGAGTAGAGCGTGTCGCGGTTCATCCGAACAACCTTTTGCGCATCGATGGCCGCGGGCTCGCGAGCACTCACGAGTTTTCCGAACGCGCCTTCCTTGACGGTCTTTGAGAAATACAAATCGGTCTCTGCGCGGACGAAATTATTGACATTCACCGGCACAGCAGGTGTTTCCGCGGCGACGGTCATGGAAGCCGAGAAAACACTCCAGATGACGAAAAGGCTGTGAGCCATAACCTTCATGGGTGTCCCTCCGCCGCCCGCTGCATCGACACTCAACAGCCTAGCTCTGATTGGAACAAACCACGAACCCACCGATCAGTGCTAGCTGTGTATGCTGGCCATCGAACGCCATCTTTGCCCTCGTGATGTCATCCTCGCTTTGCCCCATATTCAACGACGGGCCTCGCTCAGGCAACGTAGCGCCGGCGGCGTCCGCTTTCCACCAACTCGATGGCCGCTATCGAGAAGGGTTAGTGACGCCTCGGGGTCGGTTACCGCCCGATTCCCCACCGCCGAGACTCCTCCTCGCGAGTAACCACAACGAGGAGACCGGTATGGAAATCGCCCATCAAGGTTCAGTGCAGCGTACGCCCTGGAACAAGGGCAAACTCGTCGGCCAGAAAGCGCCTCTTAGGCTGCGCGAGATCTGGGCCATCCGGATACGATTGCAGCTCGCCGCGCGCACCCGTGAACTCGCGTTATTCAACCTCGCGGTGGACAGCAAGCTCCGCTCTTGTGACCTCGTGCGTCTACGCGTCAGGGATATTACGCACGGCAACCAAGTTGCCAACCGGGCGATTGTCATGCAGCAGAAGACTCGGCGCCCGGTGCAATTTGAAATCACGGAACAGACTCGCGAGTCCGTCACGGCGTGGATTCGGTGTGCAGGACGGCGCCCTGAGGACTACCTCTTTCCCAGTCGCCTGTCGGCGTCTCCGCACCTGTCGACGCGGCAAGACGCCCGCATCGTGCGCGATTGGGTCTGCGAGATCGGATTAAATCCGGCAGGTTATGGAACCCACACGCTGCGTCGCACCAAGGCGTCGCTGATCTATCGCAGGACCAAGAATCTCAGGGCCGTGCAGTTGCTCTTTGGGCATGCGAAGCTTGAGAGCACGGTGCGATACCTCGGCATCGAGGTCGATGATGCCCTTGAGATGGCGGAACAGACTGAAGTTTAGTCCCGAGGCCGGTGAGCGACTCACCACATCGGTCGCTCACCGGCCCAACTCCGGACGCTCGTCGCCGTGATTGCGTTGACCGGATAGCGGTCGGTCGCGGATGCTCATGCGGTGCGCTAGGGGGCACTCGATTCCTTCAAAGAGGAGCGGCACATGGGGATTAGACGCGTGGTTACGGGACATGATCGTAATGGCAAAGCGGTGTTCGCCAGTGACGTGGAAGTCGAGCCGATCACGCTCGCTCTCCTACCCGGTATGGAATTTTATCGACTCTGGGGGTCAGATAAGCCGCGCCGATTCCCCGACGATGGCTCAGCGCCTGTCCAACACAACTATTTCCCACCGGTCGGCGGTTTTCGGTTCGGTCTGTTCACACTCCCGCCCGACTCTTCGAGATTACAAAGTCTCGACGAGCCGGCAGCAATTCGCGAGTTCAACGAGAAACTTCCCGGTCTAGGCGAACACCTTGAGCCAGATCATCCCGGAATGCACAGGACGGCGACGATTGACTACGAGTTCATCGTTTCCGGCCGCTGCGTCCTCGAGCTCGATGCTGGCGTCAAGCGCGAACTGCGGTCGGGTGACACGGTCATTCAAAATGGCACACGTCATGCCTGGCGCAACCCCTACGACGAGCCATGCGTCATCGTCGTTGTCCTTATTGGCGCGCACCATGACAACGTCCCGATAGCCTAGCGGGACTCGAACGTTGCTGGGCTCGCGTTTCGCGCAGCAGGACCGGCCTCAGATTTATCAGTTTCCACTGCTGGCAGGGCGTCTCCATGGATGGTCGCTCACGGCCAGAAGTGGGCGTTTGAACCCTGTGCCGCGTTTTCTAAGACCGGACATTGGCGGGACGTCGCTGGGATGGGTGTTCTTCCGATCTGCGGCTAGGCCAGTGGTATCAAGAACGCGGCCGGCGAGAATGACTTTGGCAATCGCGGCATATGCTTCGATGGATTGCGTCGGATCCTGTCGGAGCAATAACAGGTTGGCACGTTTGCCTACCTGCACCGTGCCGATCTCTTGATCCAGCCTGAAGGCCAGCGCGTTGCTGCGCGTCGCCATCTCAAAGATCTGTGCCGGCGTCAGGCCCGCATCGAGCAGGTTGTGCATCTCCTTCCAGGCATTCAATCCCGGCGGATTGGCATACGTTGGCGCACTCGGAGTATCCGTTCCGAAGAGCAAGCGGCCCCCGTGACTCGCCAGGTATCCCGTCGCTGCCTTGACGATGCCGATGGGAGCCAACAGGTTGACGCGCAGCGCCACTTTAGGAACGCCTGGATTGCTCTTCGCGATGTCTGCAGTTATCTCATCGTGAAACCACTGTCCCTCGGGGGTTCCGTACCAGTCGATCAGACTGCGCGGTAACACGCGGGCGAGCATCGGGTCGGAGAGAACTCTGGCGTCGAACAGGTTCTGCAGGCCGTAGAGGACCTGAATCGTCGGCTGCCAACCCACATTGTTAGCGATGACACGATCCAGTATCGCTTTCATGGCCGGTGTGAGCTCGCCGGCGGTTGCCGGCCTCTCCTTCGTGTTCCATAGCCCGTGCGCGATGATGTCCACACCCGAATCGAGGGCGAAGGCCTGCGCTTCGTCGGCATTTGCATGCACCAATACTGGTAGTCCCGCGGCGTGGGCCGCGCGAACCAGAGCCCGGATCGTTTCGGCCTGCGGGACGGGCAGGTCATGCACGGCGCCGAAGCCGCGCTCAAAGAAGGTCTTCACGCAGATCGCTCCGTCCGCCTTCATCCGCGTGACGACCGCCGCGGGGCTGTGCGCCTCCGGATCAATGCCCGGAGGGGCTGCAATGCCCGGCTCGATGAGGAAGTATGGAAATCTGTCGTAGCGGGTGGGTTTCGGGACGTAGTTGGTCGGATATCCGTCCATCAGCGCCGCGCCGCCACAGAAAAAGGTGTCTGGCACCGGGTTATGACTCTTCCAGCGCGCCATCGCCTCGGGCGTCGAAATCAGGTCGATCAGCGTGGTGAAGCCGAAATACAGGTAGCTGCGAGGAATCTGATCGCGCGCGGCGCGGGCGATCTCGGGATAAGCGCGCTCCTGCTCATCGGTCATCCCCGGGATCGATCCGAGGTGCACGTGACTGTCGATCAGACCCGGGGTGAGGTACAGGCCCTTGCCGTCGATCGTCGTAACCCGAGGCGGTACCTTAGGGTGACTCGCTGTGCTTACGGAGATGGCGCTAATGCGACCGTCACGGATGTATACGTCCGCGTCGCGCAAGGGGCTCGCGCGCTCCGCAGACACGAGTGTCACGTGATCGATCCACAAGTCCTGGGCACCGGCCGCGCTACACAATCCTCCCCAAAGCACAAAGCCCGGACCCGCCAACGGCAGTAGCATTCCAATCAAAGCGTTGCGCATAACGAAACTTCCATGATGCAGACTCTCCGCTGCTACGAGTGGAGTCGCGCCAGGCAGGGCGGCCTCAGAATGCACTCGGTGCCGGGTGTCGGGCAATGCGGTATAGGATTGACCGTCAGGGTCGGCTTCCGCCCGTCACCCGTGATGGGAGTGCTCGCGGTTGCTGATCGGCCAAGAGCCGCCGATCGGGCAGGAATCTTGATTTGCCGCATACCGGTCATTGGACGAGGCAATAGAGACTCGCCGTGCACACACGTCCTGGCAGCCCGCTAGGCTCGCAGGTGTTGCAACCCCGACCGCCGTCCATCGCACTACCGTCATTCTTGAATTGGGGGTAGAAAGGATCGCACCGAAGGCCGTTGAACGGAGCAGGATTGTGGTCAACCCGCATGCTCACTGGGAAAACGTCTACAGGACAAAGGAACCCGACGAGGTCAGCTGGTACCGGCCGCATCTGGAAAACTCGCTGGAGCTAATCAGGACAGCCGCGCCGCGCCTCGACGCGCATATCATCGACGTCGGCGCGGGAGAAGCGACTCTCGTCGATGACCTGATCAAACTGGGCTATCGGAATCTATACGCACTGGATATCTCCTCGGCTGCCTTCGACGTATCGAAGGCGCGCCTGGGCGCTGACGCGGATAGGGTCCATTGGCTCGTCGGAGACGTACTTAGGGTTGGCCTCGAACAGCGCCGATTTGACTTGTGGCACGACCGAGCGGTTTTCCACTTCCTGACGCAGCGTGCAGATCGCGCAGCCTATGTGCGTCAGGTCGCTCATGCGGTGCGGCCGGGCGGGCATGTCATCGTGGCCGCCTTTGGACCTGAGGGGCCGACCCGCTGTAGCGGTCTGGACGTCGTTCGATACGACCCGGACACGCTGCACGACGAGTTCGGTTCTGCTTTTCAATTGGTCGAGCACCGCATGGAGCTACATCAAACTCCCATGGGTACGACCCAACAGTTCACGTATTGCCTGTGCCGTGTCGCCTGAGCTGCCGCCAATCGCGGCGTCCACCTCGTGTCGGTCGAGAACGGCCAACTTCAGCCACTCGTCGCGGCAGCTCACTTTTCTCCGAAGCGGACGCTCAGCGTTCGGCCCGCGGCCTGAAGGATTAGTGAGCGGAGACAGCCGCAGTGTCGCTCAGGCGAGCCAGAGTCTCGATCAAGGCGCGGCCGGCGATCTCGTACGTGTTGGTGTGAGTGGCGGCCGGAACGATCTCAAGCCGCACTCCAAGGTGAGCCAGATGCCGCAGGCTCGAGACGGGCGCCAGGTCGTCCAGCTCACCCTGAAAGACCACAGTTCGGCTTGGCCCGTAAAGCCTCAGGGAATCCTCAAGAGGGAAGTCGGGACCGATCAGCCTTTCGATGGGCAGTAATTCGAGGGGGCGAAGATACCAACGCTGCCTCAACTGGCCCCGCACGGCTGCTGCCAGTGAAATTCCGGCGCCCTCGAGAACCAGCCCGTTGGGATGCCACCTGGATGCCGCCACCGCGGCCACCGTGGCCCCAAGCGAGCGTCCCAAAAAGACCGTCTGGGATCGCGGACAGCGCCCTTCGACGAACCGAAGGATTCGGTCGATGTCAGGGAACACCGTGTTCCTCGTCGACACACCGGTGGCACCGTCCTGACCAGCATAAGAGACCGCCCACACTGTAAGGCCCGCAGCGTTCAAGGATGGGAACAGGTCGCGCGCGTAGCGCGTGAAACCACCATGCCGCCCGGGAAAGAACACCACGCAGTGCGCCGTCTCCGGGCCGACCCTGCGGGCGATGGCGCCGCTCCCGCCGGTATCCCGCGACGAGACGGTAGCAGGTGGCAATGGTTCTGATGGGCTCGGGGGCCACAGCAGATCATCGAGCCGAAAGTGCAGGGCCGCTGCGCCTGCCGCGAAACACAGAAAAGCGACGACCGCCGCCGCAGACAGGATGTACCAAAGAGCCCGGCGAATAGTGGATCTGTTCACGTGGTAATCGTATCAACGTGCACACGGAAACTGGGCGCAGGAACGTCGCGGGCACGGGCAGTGCCCTCACTGCAAGTGTGTCGCGGTCCGCTTGGAGATGCGCCGCAAGGTGCCAGCGCCCGAGCTTGGAACCCGTCTTATTCAAGGAGCCTCAAGGTCGCTGAGCCGCCAGAAGCCGACACTTGGGGCTCGGTTCAATTTGCTCGAAAGAGGCCGTTCGCGCGTGCGCTATGCTGTCGCGGTGAAGCCAAAACAGGAAGCGGAATTGTTCAAGGCAGCGTTGCGTGCCGGGATTCGCTACGCCGAAGGTCGTGGAGCCGTCGAGTTCGAGCCGACCGATTCGGCCAGCGATAAAGCGCTCTACGTGTACCGGCTACTCGTTCATGACAAAATCATCACGCCGATGCCGGAAGACCAGGTGGGCGAGAAAACAGTTCGCCACAGGCTGGCTTCGTGGTATGCACACCTGCCACCGGGGCACCCGCTGTTACGCTGACCTCAGAAAGCGCGCTGCCGTCGCGCACCCGGTCGACGTGAACCAGGTCGCTTACGGCGCTAACGGCCAAATCCCGCCTTTCCTTGTATCACTTTGATCTTCCGATGACCGGACGTTGGGTGTCGACAGGCTCGGCGTGGAGCTTTCCACCGCCAGTGGAACGCGGCATGCTCCTCTCAAATGGCGAAGATCGACCCCGCACTAATGGAATTTATCGAAGCGGCCTCGGCGGGCGTACACACTGTCCTCGACTGTGCGGACAGGCTCCTGGGGCCATCCGACAGCGATTCGCACCTGCACGCCGTCGCGCTGCATGCCACGATCACCGAACTGCTGTCGGGATGCGTGGTTCTCGCCTTGCATGAGCACCCGACGGGTATTCCGATCCTGCTGCGGTCGATGTACGAAGCACTGGTCGACCTTGACAATCTGCTGCACGTCGCAGGGTATATGGAGCACATCGAAGCTGCGAACCTCGCACAGCTGGTGAAACTGCTGGAAACGGCGACCACAAATCCACTTCTGCGCGGCATCGATGAGCGCCACGGCGCCCGGCTCGACGAGTTTCGGGGTCGGATCAGGCAGCTTAAGGGGGCTGGGAAGCGCCCGCTATCCATTGAGAGCCGCTGCCAGACAGCCGGCCGGCTGCCGGAGTATCAAAGCCTATATCGGATCTTCAGCCTCGATGCGCATAGCAATAGCGCCGCGCTCGGTGATAGGCACGTCAGCGAGTCGCCGGAGGGGACGCTGCAGGTTTCATTTTTCGGCGCGATGGATCCGAGAATCACCGCCGGACGCTTAGATCATGGGCTGCGGTTTCTCATCGACTCTGCCCGCATGATTCACGGAGCATTCCGGACCAATTCACGCGAGATCTCCGATCTCGTGGAGCGCTTCCCACAAGAGCGTCTAGGCCGATTGAAGTGCGTCGGGATCGCGCTGACAGTTTGAATGCGTTCCAGCGACGGTACCTCGACCCGGCGATGCCCAGTGGACAAGTTCGGCCAGGAGCTGCCGGTCGCCAAGCCTTGCGTAGAGTTCCCGAAAGCAGACGCTCATATTGCACTGCTGCTAGAACCGAGCAGGCCGGCGAGAGGACGGGGATCAGAGGCAATCGAGGGTACCCGTGATGTCTTTGGTGCTCATGAGTTTCGGTATTTGCGGCCCGCGGGTTAACTTAGGCGAGTTCGCGGCGAGGACCCCGGCACTTCAACATGTCGAACCCCGACACGATCGCTTACTTCAGCATGGAGATTGGGCTCGAGGAGTCTATCCCTACGTATAGCGGCGGACTAGGCATGTTGGCGGGTGACACCGTCCGGTCTGCCGCCGACGAGGCCTTGCCGTTTGCAGCCATCAGCCTCGCGCATCGCAAGGGCTACTTCCAGCAACACCTCGACGCGTCAGGCGACCAGACCGAGGAGGCGATGCGGTGGCCAATCGCGCAGCTACTGCAACCCGTTGCGGGGCGCGCCACAGTTGAGATCGAGCGGCGCCCAGTTGCGATTTGTGCATGGCGCTATGACGTCGTCGGTATCAGTGGCGCGAAAGTGCCTGTATTCCTCTTGGATACCGACCTGCCTGAGAACGATTCGCGCGATCGCGGACTGACCGACTTCCTTTATGGCGGCGACCAACGTTACCGTCTGTGCCAGGAGGTCATTCTGGGAATCGGAGGGGTCCGCATGCTCCGGGCACTCGGCTACGACGCCATCCGCCGTTTCCACATGAACGAAGGGCATGCGAGCCTGCTTACCCTCGAGCTCGGCCACGAGCTTGCCCGCCGCGCTGGTAGCGGCATTACCGACGACATCGTGCGCCGGGTAAAGCCGATGTGCGTGTTTACGACACACACAACGGTGCCCGCAGCTCACGACCAATTCCCTCTCCGGCTCGTCGCCGAAGTCATCACTGGATACGGCGATGAGTTCCACGAGCGGGCTCAGAAGTTCTGTCTGAACCGCATCCTTAATATGACGTATCTCGCGCTCGACAACAGCCACTTCATCAACGGTGTGGCGAAGCGCCACGGAGAAATCTCGGCGCTCATGTTCGCGCAGTACAAGATTGACTCGATTACAAATGGCGTACACCTCGCCACATGGGCGCACCCCTCGATTGCGGCGCTCTTTGACCGTCACATTGGCGCCTGGCGACATGACAACGCGAGCTTACGTTACGCGCTCGGCATACCGAAAGAGGAGCTGTGGGCCGCACATCTAGAGGCGAAGCAGCAGCTGATCGCCTACGTCAATGGAACGACTGGTGCTAGCCTTTCAAGTAGTGTGCTAACCATTGGCTTCGCGCGCCGCGCCACCGAATGGAAACGCGCCGATCTTCTGTTCCGCGATATTGGGCGACTAGCCTCAATTCACGAACGCGCGGGTCCGATCCAGCTGATCTTCGGGGGCAAGGCCCATCCGCACGACCAATCCGGTAAGGATCTAATCAGGCGCTTGTACAAAGCGATTGCTGAGCTTCGTGGCCGCATCCGCATTGTGTACCTGGAAAACTACGACATGGCGCTGGCGCGCCAGCTCGTGGCCGGGGTGGACCTGTGGCTCAACACACCGCAGCCGCCGCTCGAAGCCTCGGGTACGAGCGGCATGAAAGCGGCAGTCAATGGGGTGCCACAGCTATCAATCTTGGACGGCTGGTGGCGCGAGGGGTGCATCGAGGGATTCACTGGTTGGGCGATCAACAGCGATGGCCAGCACGATGCATCGGGCGATGCTTCTGTGACTGCCGACTCGCTCTACAGCAAGCTTGAGCACGTCATATTGCCGCTCTTCTACCGAGACCGTGATCTTTATCTGGGTGTGATGCGTCATGCCATTGCGTTGAACGGCTCGTGGTTCAACACGGAGCGGATGCTGGATCAATACGTTCGCAAGGCCTACTTCGAGTAGTCACCCCGCCCGGCAGCAATGATCAGTTCCGACGCGGCACGCGCTGTCGGGCAGAGGCGGTCTCTTCCTTGCGCGTGCTTATTCGAACGGATTCAACAGCCGCACGTCGAAGCGGGAGAAGTCCCGCACGTTGCGCGTAACGACAGTCAGATCGTGCACCAGTGCCGTTGCCGCAATCATGGCGTCTTCGTAGATGGTGTTGGACTGGCGGTGCATGAGCTTGGCCCATCGGCGAAAGCACGCAGCGTCCATCGCGAGTACGTTGTATGAATCCGCGACTTGATCAGCCCATGTCTCGAGTTCCTCTGCCTTGGCCGGATCCTGAGTACGCATCACCTCTATGCCGGCCTGGATCTCTCCGACCGTTACCGCGGAAAGATGCAGATCGGAGTCCTCGACGTCCTGGAGCCAATCGACGACTTTCGGATTCGGACGCGGCTTGCGCAGTTCCGATACGATGTTGGTGTCGAGTAAATACACTGCGGTACTCAAAGCGCCGGAATCGAGCGTCGTCGATGCCGCCCACGCGGCGGTGCCGTCAGGTCAGCGCGCGCGAAATCCGTCAGCAGTAGTGCTTTCAAGGACGGCCGCGAGATCTGGCAGAGCCGCTTCCACTCGTGCATGGGCACCAGCACCGCGGTTTCTTCTCCCCGACGCGTCACGATCTGGGGTCCTTCGCGAACACACGTCTCAAGGAGCTCGCTGAAGCGTGCTTTGGCGTCCTGTACCGGCCAAGTCTTTGTCTTCATGCCAACGAGGGTATGACTAGTCTTCTGACTAGTCAAAAATGAAGCGGCGCGAAGCGCAGCGGACGCGAAAAAAGTTCGAGCTTCCCACGAGGATGGTAGCGACTCGGATTCTATAAGTTATTGAATGCAAAATTATTATTTTGGTAGCGGGGCCGCTTCGAGCTTTATAGCGCGCGCTCCATCCAGGTAGCGGGCGTCCGGGCCAGCCTCAAAGCAACATAGTGGGGCGCTTTGCAACGCTTTGCATGTGTGTGCACACCCACTCGTCAGCAGGCACAGGCGCGGTCACCCCAGCTGCTGCCACTCGAGCAGGGCGCTCTTGGCCGCGTGGTACCCGAGCTCGATGATTTCGTCTGCCCGATCGAAATCCATGAAGCGGATCGATCCCAGTGAAGGACGGATGAGGAGATCCGGTGGATGACGCTCAAGGTTTGCCTTGGCAATCTTGGCCTGCATGACATAGATGGCCGACATCAGTACATCCACGATTCCGGGCATCGGCGCGCGCTGTACCCACGCGTCGAGCTGCATCGCGGCGGGATTGTTCATTGCGCGCAGCACGTCGTGAAGACGCGCTGCCGCGGCGCCGGCGGGTCGAGCGGTTGCGGTTTCATGGATCCGGGCCAAGCGGCTCTCGATGACATCGATACTCAGATGACAGGGAGCAATGTAAACCATGGTATACATGACGTATCCCATGGGATACACTTGCGCGTGTACGAAATCCGTCGCTCTGAGACCTTCGACACTTGGCTCACGAATCTCGCCGACTCGAAGGCTCGCGCTCGAATAGCCGCACGGATCGACCGGTTTGCCTTGGGCAGTCCCGGAGATCTGAAGCCTATCGGTGGCGGCGTGAGCGAGATGCGGATCGGCCACGGCCCCGGGTATCGCGTGTATGACATGCGCGCAGGCAAGGTTGTGTACTTGTTGCTCTGCGGCGGGACCAAGCCCACCCAGGACGCAGACATCAAGATTGCGATTGAAATGGCGAAGAGCCAGAAGAGGTGACTTATGAAAGCTCGCGCTCGAAAAGCCGAAAGGTTTGCTGGCTACGACTCTGCCGATTACCTCAAGACTGCAGAGGATGTGGCGGAGTATCTCGTCGCCGCCTTCGAGGAGGCGGGCGACGATGCGGCGTACATGGCCCATGTGATCGGCGTCGCAGCGCGCGCGCACGGGGGCATGTCGAAGCTCGCGCGAGAAACGGGAATCTCCCGCGCCGGTCTGCACAAGGCACTCTCGAAGGACGGCAACCCGAGCTTCGATACCATCGTCAGGAGCATGCGCGCGCTCGGGGTGCGCTTGGTTCCACGAGCTTCCACGTGAGAGTGTGAGCAGGGACTGCGTGAGCCGACAGGCCCAGCGAAGGCGTGGTCGCCTAGAGGGTGACCCGAAGACGTTCTAAAGGCCTCGGCCCTCTGAACCGGCGACATCGCCGAAGAAGATCCATCAGCCTCCCGCTCGACGAGAGCCGGAATTCCCAGTTGCAGGCCGCTATGAAGATCAAATCGACCCTCCGGCGACGTGCGAGTGCCGCCCGAGACATAAATTCTCGTGCCGGATCATGACGATACAAGGATCAAAATCGAGGGGTAACGCGTATCCAGTCCAACTGGCAGCCGTCCCGGCCAGCCTCAAGGCAACATAGCAGGACACCTTGCAAGGCTTTGCACCAGATCAGCAAACCGCCTGCAGTCGGCCACTAGACGACATTTGATCGAACTGCATCGGCTTCCACAAAGCGGTCATCTGGCTTGGCCCGCGAGCGGCTGGATCAGCAAGAGACTCTGGCGGCCAATGAGGCCGCCTCTCTGAGGCTCGACTCGGCGAAAGGCTGATCGACGTGGTCCGAAGCCGCGGAGACCGGATCGACTACTCCGTTCTGCCTCGCGGCAGCCCCGAAAGACAGCGCTGCAAGCGCACGCGGGATACGGGTGGGCGGCGATTGTCGATCTAACACTGCTCGCGAGGCGCCCGTTGCACTTTGTCCCCGCAGAACAGCGGGCAGCAGGGGGCGTCCCGAAGAATTCCCGCATGAGACTGTCCCGAGTACTGCATGCAGGATGGGTTATCCCAGCAGCTACTTAGCATGCCCGAAGTCAGTATCGACGAACGAGCCTGCCACGGTCCTTCTCTGCGGTTCACGACCTCAGGTTGACTGAGCCGCCGAGATTTCTCGAAGTCCTTGAACCCGCGGACGCTCGTGTGCGGCCGCGGTAACCGCAACCGGCAGATAGCTGGTTCCTCCTCCTAATGGAGGAGATCGGCCCGGACCCTGAACCCGGACCTGACCAACGAGCACTTACGGCTTGTTTCAATTGTCCCCAAATCCACTTTCTGTGTCCGGAGTGCCCATGAAACTGTTTGGTCTGCGATCGTCTTCTGATTCTTTCGCTTGGTTGCCTCTCACGGGAGGCATCATCGGGTCCCTCGCTCTTGCCGCGTGCGGCGGCGGTTACGGCGCCAGCAATAGTCAGCCTGCGCCGCCCGCGCCGTCTTCGGGAACGCCGAGCTCCACTCTTGTCGACACCGCTCTCGTTTCTAACAGGCAGGGGGTCGTCGCCACGATGACGATCATAGACGCCAATCTCTCGAACCCATGGGGACTAGCGGTCGCGCCCGGATTGCCATTCTGGATTGCTGACAACAATTCGAATCTAACAACACTCTACAGCGGCACCGGCACGATTGAGACGGCCTTGATCACCGGCTCGAGTGAGGCAGGAATCGCCATTCCCGCATCAGCCGCGGGTGTGCCTGCCAATCCCACCGGCCAAGTCTTCAATGGAAGCGGCGGATTCCTGATTGCCACGACCAAGGGCGAGGAGCCCGCGCAGTTCGTCTTCGACGGTGAAGGCGGCACGCTTAGCGCCTGGGCGCAGGATAGCGGCGCTAGCGCGGTGACCGTGTATGACGACGGCGCCGTCAACGGCGCCAACGCCGCGGTCTACAAGGGGCTCGCCGTGGCGACCGTGAACGGCGCACCGTTCCTCTATGCAACTGATCTGCATAACGGCAAGGTCGACGTGTTCGATACGCACTTTGCGAAACCTGCCAACATGCAAGGCAAGTTCATCGATCCGAGTCTTCCCGCCGGTTACGTGCCGTTCGGCATTGCCGCGTTCGGTGGTCAGTTATATGTAACTTACGCGGTCCAGGACGCCGCGAAGCATGACGAGACGACTGGCGCGGGTCTCGGCTACGTGAACGTATTTGATCTGAGCGGAAATTTCGTAAGCCGGTTCGCATCGGCCGGGGCGCTCAACGCACCCTGGGGAATTGCTGTCGCGCCGGCCGGCTTTGGCTCCCTTGAGGGAGATTTGCTGATCGGAAATTTTGGTGACGGTCGAATCAATGTCTTCAAGCCGAACGGCACCGGCGAAGCGACTTCGCTCGGGCCGCTGACCGTGAGCAACGGTGGCACCGTGGTGATTCCGGGCCTGTGGGCCTTGGTGTTTGGCAACGGCGACGTCGACAAGCCGGTTACGACGCTCTTTTACACTGCCGGGTTCGTGAATCAAACCGACGGCGTCTTTGGCAGCATTACACCCGGTAGCGGGACAGCCACATCGTCTCCGAGTCCCTACGGTGGATGATCATCGAGAACTGGGTAGCCTGAGTCGGCCGCGCGTTGGTCGCTCTTTAGTCCCGGGGCGTGGTGCCGATCCAAGTGCCGAGTGCCTGATCTCGCATCACAATAGCCACCCGGCGGGCGTAAGCCCGCCGGGTCTCCTTCGGGCGAGGGGGATCTTGCGCGCGGAACCCCTACCGTCTGCGAGCAGCGGTCACTAAGCGATCGCTGCCGTCCGGGAGCCTGCTTTCGGACCCGATTCGGTCACTGACTGCGCCTGACACTCCGGAATGAAAGCACTCGCCAAAGCTCTCGGGTCCCTGATTGACACCGCTATAAAGATCAAATCGACCCTCCGGCCAGGTGCGAGTGCCGCTCGAGACATAAGTTCTCGTGCCGGATCATGACGATACAAGGATCAAAATCGAGGGCTTTGGTAGCGGGGGCAGGAGACCGCAATTACTTGCCTGCATACCTCGCCTGAGAAGGGGGTGCTTCGGCGCCTGAGGGAGCTGCCCCCAACGCCGGTTGGCAGGATTCGCTAATTTCCGCGGGAGGAGGGCGCTGCGGCGGGCGGCGCGAAATGGTAGCGGGGGCAGGATTTGAACCTGCGACCTTCGGGTTATGAGCCCGACGAGCTGCCAGACTGCTCCACCCCGCACCAGGAGGGCGCGCATTCTACAAGCGCACCCGCGGGGCAGCAATAGCCCGGTGGCGGGGCACAAATGTCAGTCGCCGCAGTGGCTTGCTCACGGGTCCGGCACCAGCTCCGGATCATGCATGTGCTCGAAGAGGTCGCCGCGCACCGGGGGCTTTTCCAGCGAGCAGCCTCCGGCAAACGGGATGATCACGAACAGCACGATCGCGCACTCGTCGTTGAGATGAATGATGGTCTCCAGTCCGGGCACGGGCTCTACGCGATGCGTGCGCGCGTAGTCCCAACGAAACTCAGGGCGCTTGGGGCGCACGGCGAACATCGGGCTCTGGTTCGGGGCGAGCGCCCGCGCCTGACGGGTGCGTCGCTCGGCCGCCTCGATCTCCCGGGCGGCGGAGGCTGCGGCTTCAGCGTTCCAGTCGATCGCCACGCCTGGTGCGATCGGTGCGGCGGGCGGCGGCACCTCGGCCGTTGTGGCTGTGGGTGGGCGCAAGCGAAGCCCGCGCGGACGCGCCGCAGCGCCGCTTGATGCAGCGGGTTGTCGCTCGAGCGGTTGCAGCAGGATGACGAGGAGCGGACTCGTGTCCGCTCCGCTGCGCACCAGGCGCGAGCGCGTCTCGGCGAGCCACAGCAGCAGCACGCCGGCGTGCACGGCCACGACGGCAGCGAGGACCAGAACGCGCGGCGGCACGGCGCGTGAGCTCACCCGCGCTTGGAGCGCGGTGCGACAGGGAAAGTTTCCGCAAGCCGTGCGTCTTCAGGCGATCGCCGCGGCGATGCGGGCGGCAAGGGTGGCGGCTGCCGCCGCATCGACGCTGCGCATCGGCCAGCCGACACCCAAACCCTCGCGGGCGTTAGGCTTTGGGATGATGTGAAAATGCACGTGCGCGATCGCTTGGTGCGCTCCTGTGCCATTGTTCTCGAGCACGTTGTACTCGCGCACACCGGTGACCGCGATCACGGCGCGGCAGATGCGCGGCAGCACGCGCCCGAGCGCGGCCGCTGCCTGGTCGGACAGGCGATCCATGGTCTCGGCGGGCTCCTTGGGGATGAGCAGGGTGTGCCCCGTGCTGATGGGGTTGATGTCGAGGAACGCCAGGACCTGGTCGTCCTCGTAGATCTTGTGGCAGGGGATCTCGCCGCGAATGATCTTGCCGAATACCGTGTCTGCCATGGATGCCTCGCGCTGGGATGGTTCGAGGGCGCCATTGTCGCTCCGGGAGGTCGCTTCCGGACAAGTCGTTAATGGCATTCGCACGGCATGCGGGTACACTCACACGCTCGCTGCGCGCCACCAAGAACGGGGACCTGGCATGAAGACCAAGGCTGCGATTGCGTACGCTGCCGGCAAGCCGCTGGAAGTGGTGACGGTGGAGCTCGGCGGGCCAAAGGCCGGCGAGGTGCTCGTCGAGATCCGGGCGAGCGGGGTCTGCCATACGGATGAGTTCACGCGCTCGGGAGCGGATCCCGAGGGCTTATTCCCCGTCATCTTCGGACACGAGGGCGCGGGCGTCGTGGTTGACGTGGGTCCGGGCGTGACCTCGGTCCGGAGGGGCGATCACGTGATTCCGCTCTATACGCCCGAGTGCCGGCAGTGCAAATCGTGCCTGTCGCGCAAGACCAATCTCTGCACTGCGATCCGCGCGACCCAGGGCAAGGGCGTGATGCCTGACGGCACCAGCCGCTTCTCGCTGGGCAGCCAGATGGTGCATCACTACATGGGCTGCTCCACCTTCTCCAATTTCACCGTGTTGCCTGAGATCGCGGTGGCGAAGATCCGCGAGGATGCGCCCTTCGAGAAGGTCTGTTACATCGGCTGCGGCGTCACCACCGGCATCGGAGCCGTCATCAATACCGCCAAGGTCGAAGCGGGCGCGAACGCGGTGGTGTTCGGCCTGGGCGGCATCGGGCTCAACGTCATCCAGGGATTGCGCCTGGTGGGCGCCAACAGGATCATCGGAGTCGACCTCAACCCGCGCCGCAAGGCGCTCGCGGAAGCGTTCGGCATGACGCACTTCGTCAATCCAAAGGAGGTTGGCGGGGACCTGGTGCAGCACCTCGTCAGCCTGACCGACGGCGGCGCCGACTACAGTTTCGAATGCGTCGGCAACGTCGATCTCATGCGCCAGGCCCTCGAGTGCTGTCACCGCGGCTGGGGCGTGTCGGTGATCATCGGCGTCGCCGGGGCCGGACAGGAGATCAAGACGCGGCCCTTCCAGCTGGTCACGGGGCGTGTGTGGAAGGGAACCGCCTTCGGCGGCGCGCGCGGCCGCACCGATGTACCGCGGATCGTCGACTGGTACATGGATAAGAAGATCAACATCGACGACCTGATCACCCATGTGATGCCGCTCGAGAGGATCAACGACGCCTTCGACCTCATGCATCGGGGCGAGTCGATCCGCTCGGTGGTCACTTTCTGACGGCGCGCACCCGATCCGCCGACGGCGCGCCGCGCACAAGCCACAATACTCGCCAACGCAGGAGACGCTCATGGCTACCAAGATTCATCCGGCCGTCGATGGCGGCGTGAAGCCCGGCAAGGCCGACTTCGCCGGTGGAACCCTCACCTGCCTGTGCAGCTCGTCACCGGTGACCGTCACGCTGAAGGGCAACACCGCTTTCAACCACGTGTGCGGTTGCAGCAAGTGCTGGAAGCCCAAGGGGGCGTTGTTCTCCATGGTTGCCGTGATTGGACGCGACAAGCTGGCCGTCACTGCCAACGGCAACAAGCTCAAGATCGTCGACGAGAAGGCGCCAATCCAGCGCCACGCCTGTAGCGGCTGCGGGGCGCACATGTATGGGCGCATCGAGAACAAGAACCATCCCTTCTACGGCTTCGACTTCGTGCACACCGAGCTCTCGAAGGACAGCGGCTGGTCGGCTCCGGAATTCGCGGCCTTCGTCTCCTCGATCATCGAGTCGGGATTCCCGCCTTCCAAGATGGGCGAGGTGCGCGCGCGGCTGAAGGAGCTGAAGCTCGAGCCCTACGACTGCCTCTCGCCGGGACTGATGGATCTGATCGCCACGCACGCTGCCAAACAGAAGGGCACGCTGGCGGCGTGAGGTCGGCGGCTGCGCGGCCGCCTGCGGGTTCGATTCAGCGCTGCGCCACCTCGCGGGGCGCGCCAGGAGTGTTCTCATGATCGATCGCCGGCAATTCGTCAAGGCGACGGGCGCGGTGATTGCCGCCGCGGTGAGCACCTCGCTCGCCCGCATCGCCACGGCTGCGGAGTCCGACAGCACGGCCATGCCCGCGGCGCGGCTCAACGCGCTGTTCGACGTCTTCATGGACGAGCGATTCACCCGCCGCCCGCAGTTCCTTACGAGCCTGGGACTCGACACCGGCAAGTGGGCGTGGGCCAAGTCTAAGCTCGGCGACGCCTCGCTCGCCGGTGTACGCGAGGACAAGCGGCAGAGTGCCTCGCAGCTCAAGCGTCTCGAGGCTTTCGACCGCAACTCGGTGACGGGCGCCGACCGCGCCAACTACGACACCGTGCTGTTCCAGCTCGTGACCGCGCAGCGCTACGCGCCGTTTGAGTACGGCGAGGGCGTGCGGCCGTACGTGGTGAGCCAGCTGACGGGGCACTACCAGAGCGTGCCCACCTTCCTCGACCGCCAGCACCGCATCACGAACAAGGAGGACGCGGAGGCCTACCTCGCGCGCCTCAGGGATTTCGCGCTGGTGCTCGATCAGGAGACCGAGCGCGTGCGCCACGATGCGGATCTCAAGGTGATTCCTCCTGACTTCATCGTGGACCGCGCGCTCGAGCAGATGAAGCTCCTGCGCAGCGCCGCTCCCGCGGACTCGATCCTGTCCACCTCGATCGCGACGCGCACCAGGAAGCTCGGGCTGCCCGGGGACTGGGGCGCGGATGCCGCGCGCATCGTCGAGCAGCAGGTGTATCCGGCGCTGGATCGTCAGGCCGGCGCACTCGGTGAGCTGCGGCCCAAGGCGCAGCACGAGGCCGGCGTCGGCCACCTGCCGCAGGGTCCTGAGCTCTACCAGGTGGCGCTGCGCGAGGGCACGACCACCGACATGACGGCGGATGAGATCCACGAGCTGGGCTTGAGCCAGGCGAAGGATCTCACTGCGCGGATGGAGGTGATCCTGAAGGCGCAGGGACTCACCAGTGGCACGGTGGCCGAGCGCGCCCAGGCACTCGGCAAGGATCCCAAATACCTCTATCCGAACACCGACGAGGGCAAGCAGCAGATCCTCGACTACTGCAACGGCCTCATCCGGCAGCTGCAGCCGCATCTGCCCAAGTACTTCCGCCTCCTGCCGAAGGCGCCGGTGGAGATCCGCCGCGTGCCTGCCTACACGGAAGCCGGGGCGCCCGGGGGCTACTACGAACGGCCCCCGCTCGACGGCTCGCGCCCGGGGATCTTCAACATCAATCTGCGTGACACGAGCGAGCGGGCGCGCTGGCGGCTGCCGACGCTCGTCTATCACGAGTCCGAGCCCGGCCATCACTTCCAGCTGGCCCTGGTGCTGGAGATGCCGCAGCTGCCGCTGATCCGCAAAGCCGGCGGCATCTTCTCGGCCAACACCGAGGGCTGGGCGGTGTACGCCGAGCAGCTGTGCGACGAGATGGGCATGTACGACTCCGATCCCCTCGGCCGGCTCGGGATGCTGCAGTCGCTGCTGTTCCGTGCGGCGCGCTGCGTCGTCGATACCGGGATTCATGCCAAGGGCTGGAGCCGCGAGCGCGCCATCGACTACATGGTGGGGACCACCGGCGATCCTCGCAGCGGCATCACGACCGAAGTGGAGCGCTACTGCACCTGGCCGGGTCAGGCGACCAGCTACAAGGTTGGCCAGACCCGCTGGCTGAAGCTGCGCGCCGACGCGCGCGCGCGGCTCGGCGCGAAATTCGACATCCGGGACTTCCACGACGCGGGGCTCTCTGCCGCACCCATGCCGCTTGCGGTGCTCGAGCGAGTGATCGATGACTGGGTGGCGAGCCGCCTCAAGGGAGCATGAGCGTGCGAATACACGGATTGCCGCGCCTGCTCGGAGCGCTGCTCCTCGCCGCGCAGGGCATGGCCGCGGCTTACCCGGCGTTCGAGGGCGATTACATCGTCCACGACTTCACCTTCGCCTCCGGGGAGTCGCTGCCCGAGCTGCGCCTCCACTACCGCACCTTCGGTGCCCCGCGCACCGACGCCCACGGCGTGGTGCGTAACGCGGTGCTCATCATGCACGGCACGGGCGGCAGCGGCGGGCAGTTCATGGGCCCGACCTTTGCCGGCCAGCTGTTCGGCCCGGAGCAGCCGCTCGATGCGCGGCGCTACTTCCTCGTGCTGCCGGATGGCATCGGCCACGGGAAGTCGAGCAAGCCGAGCGACGGTCTGCACGCCCGCTTTCCGCGCTACGGCTACAGCGACATGGTGCAGGCGGACTATCTGCTGCTGACGCAAGGTCTCAAGGTGAATCACGCCCGTCTCGTGATGGGCACCTCCATGGGGGGCATGCACACCTGGGTCTGGGGCGAGCAGCATCCGGATTTCATGGATGCGCTCATGCCGCTCGCCAGCCTGCCGACGCAGATCTCCGGCCGCAACCGGGTGTGGCGGCGTACGGTGATCGACGCGATCCGCAACGACCCGGCGTGGCAGGGCGGCGAGTACCCGCACGAGCCCTCCTCGCTCCGGACCGCCCTGCAGATGCTGTGGCTGATGAGCAGCAACCCGGTGCTGCGGCAGGCGGAGGCACCGACGCTCGCGCGGGCCGATCAGGCGATCGATGCCTACCTCGAGGCGAACCTGCCGACCCACGATGCCAACGACCTGCTGTACGCGCTCGAGGCCTCGCACGACTACGATCCGGGACCGGCGCTCGAGAAGATCCAGGCGCCGTTGCTCGCGGTCAACTCGGCCGATGATCTGATCAATCCGCCTGAGCTCGGCATCCTCGAGCGGGAGATCAAGCGCGTGCCGCTCGGCCGGGCCATCGTGCTCCCTTACAGCGAGCGCACCCGCGGTCACGGGTCCCATACCGTGGCGGCACTGTGGAAAGAGGACCTGGTGGAGCTCCTCAAGTCGCCCGAGCGCTGAGCGCCCGGCGCACGTGCTGCGGGCCGAGCTCGCTCACCGAGTTGCAGCCGAGCATGCCGAGCACCCGGTCGGTCTCGGTGAAGAGCATCTCGAGCGCGCGCGCGACCCCGGCCTCGCCCGCGGCGCCGAGGCCGTAGAGCGTTGCGCGGCCGAGCATCACGGCCTCGGCGCCGAGCGCGAGCGCTTTGACGATGTCGGTGCCGCGCCGAAAGCCGCCGTCGATGACGATCGGCATCCGGCCGCCGACCGCCGCGGCGACCTCGGGCAGCATCTCGATCGCCGCCACGCAGTAATCGAGTTGCCGGCCACCGTGGTTGCTGAGCACGATGCCATCGCAGCCGAGGGCGAGGGCACGCTCGGCATCGCCCGCGCCCAGCACGCCCTTGATGAGGAGCTTGCCGTGCCAGAACTGGCGGATCCAGGCAATGTCGTCCCAGGTGATGGTCGCCTCGAACAGTCCCGGAAGCACGGTGCTGCCGCCCACGGCGCTCGCCTTGCCGGGCGGCAGGAAGGCTTCCACGTTGCGGAAGCGCGGGATGCCGTGGCGTACCAGCATGTCATACAGCCAGCGCGGGTGGCGCAGCGTATCGAGCGCGGCGCGCATCGTGGGACGGCCCGGTGCGCGGAAGTTGCGCTGGTCCCATTCGCGGCTGCCGAACACGTTGGCATCGGTGGTGAACACCAGCGCTTCGTAACCGGCGGCCGCAGCGCGCTGCATCAGGTCGCGCGCGATGGCGCGATCCTTGAGGACGTAGAGCTGCAGCCACAGCCGCCCGCGCACCGCGCTTGCGATCTCCTCGAGGCGTGTCGTCGACAGCGAGCTCAGCGTGAAGGGGATTCCGCGCCGCGCGGCGGTGCGCGCCAGCGCCAGGTCGCCCTCCGCGTGCAGCATGTTATTGAGCCCGGTGGGCGCGATGATGAGCGGCGCCTCGGCGGGCGCCCCGAGGATCGCGGTGCGCAGCTGCCGGCGGGAGGTGTCGATGAGCGTCTGCGGCACGAGCTTGAGCCGCTCGAACGCCGTGCGGTTACCGCGCAGGGTGCTCTCGTCCTCCGCGCCGCCCTCGACGTACTCGAACGCCAGGTGCGGAACGCGCCGGCGCGCGAGCTCGCGCAGGTCGGCGATGTTGCGTGCGCGCTCGAGCGCACCGCGGGCGAAAGGGCGGCGTTTCCAGGGCATGTACGCATCCGCCTTACGGGGTGGCCACTCCTACAGGTTCACGGCAACCTGTGTCGCAGTGAAGGTGTTGCTCGTGCCGTCATATTGACCGACGCACACGAGCCGGTAAACCAGGTTGCTGCCGTTGAGCGTGCTCGAGAGCTTCGTGGCAAAGGCGCTGGCGCTGTTGAAGACGTCTATCGCGGTGGCGTTGCCGAGGGCCAGCGTGAGCAGCGGCGCACTCGAGGCGTACAGGATCGTCGGACTCGCCGGCAACGTGGTCAGATCGGTCTTGGTCGGGCCGGTCGCGATGTAGCGGATGGTACTGCTCAGGTTGGCGTTTGTGAGATCGACCACCAGCCCGGTGCTGCTCGCGCTCGAGAACGGGTTGGCGGTCCCGCCGTTCTCCCACTCGACGACCAGGGTCTGAGGCATCGAGGTGCCGAGCGTGACGGAGCTCGCGTTGAAGTCGGGCGGGGCGGAGCCGAACGGCGTGACGACGCCGACGGTCTCGAGCAGCGTGCCGGGGGCCGTGGTGCTCTCGTCGATGGCCCCGGTGTTGACCGCATAGCTCGCGGGTGCGGCGTCGTTCGCGGCGCTGGTGCCGGTACCGGTAAAGGTGAACGCGCTCGGCTCGAGATCCGAGAACGACAGCACGTTGAGCGACAGGCTGCCGGGGACGGCCGAGTTCAGCGTGCCCCAGACGGGCGTGGGCTGCAGCCGCACCAGGCCCTGGGTGGCATCGAGCGTGAGGCTCACCGTGCCGGTGCAGAAAGGTTGGGTGCTTGCCTGACCGGCGACGGTGACCAGCTGGCCTACCGAGATCGACTGGGTGGAGAGCCCACTCGCCGCCGCCACGCCATCCTCGTTCACGAGCGTGCTGGACCCCACCGTGACCGGCACGCTCGGCCAGTAGGCCGGCGTTCCGGCGCGCGACACGCAGGTCACGCCGGTCATGGTGAGCGTGTCGCCGCTCACCGCGCTCACGGTACCGGTGACGAAGTCCGCGAGCGGAGTTTCGAGGCTGCTGCCGGCGTACACCTCGGTCGCATTGAAGGTCGGGGTGATGGTCGCGAGGCTTCCCAGGCTTCCGTAGGCTGCGATCGGGGTGCTGATCTGGAGCTTTTGCATCGCGGTAAGTCCCGCGGCTCCGATGTAGGAGAGGCCGTTGATGTTGAAGTAGGTGGAGCTCGTAGTGTTGACGGTCAGCGCGCCGAGCGCGCTCGCCAGGTCGATGAACGGGCGCAGGTTGACGATGTAGTTGCTGCTCGAGGGCTGAGACAGCACGAAGATCCCGCGGGCGCGCATCAGCGTTTGATCCAGCGGCGCCACGGTCGCAGTGATGAAGGGCTGAACCGTGACGGTGAGCGGTGAGGCGCTGAAGTTGATGGTGTTGGCAGCCGCCAGGTTGATGTCGATGGCGAGCCGCACGGAGGTGCCGGGGTTGATTACCAGCTGATTGCTCGGATCGAAGGTCACCGTGAGGGTGGCGACCGTCGCCGCAGCGCCGGTGGTGTCGACGGGGGAGGCGAACGTCGGCACGCCGCCGACGTTCACGGTGATGTCCGGGGCGCTGTAGTCGAGCGTCATGGTGAGGGTGGTATAGGTGCCGACTGGCAGGGCCGGCGCTTCGACCAGCTCGGTCAGGTCATGGAGCTTGACGAGATCGACCGTCTGGGGCGTGGCGAGCGGCTCGACGATCACGCCGTCGCTGCGCGTCAAGGTGATCGAGTCGATGTTGACGATGTAGCTGGTGAAGTCCCCGCTCACGTCGCTCATGGTCACGACTGCGGTGCCGTAGCTGATGTTGGGGTTGCCGCCGCAGCCCGCGAGGAGCGCGCTGCCCGCCGAGACGAGGGCGCACGAGGTCCACAGGAGCCGCCTCATCAGGCGGGCACGAACGGCTGTCATCAGGCTGATCCCCTTCGCGAGTCCAAGGCGGCGCGGCCGCACCCGTCCTTAGAGACGCGGAGCTCGGCTGCGTTCCGTGACTACAGTGAACCTACGCGGGTCCCAAGGACCCCCAAAACCGACTAGTTTACCGGTTTCGTGGTGCCGCGGTGCTTCCGGGTGCCGCGACAGGGCGTAGCCCTGCGGACGCTCAATCGATCGTCAGCTGGACGCTCGCGGACAGCGTGCTGCGCAGGTCGACGGCTCCCGCATACCACTGCCGTGTCAGCGTTCCGGAAGGGTCGCTCGAGTTCCACGCGCGCACCGTGAGGTAGTAGACGCTGCTCCCCGTGCCACCCGGCACGCCGGCGAGTTGCACCGTGCCGCCGCCCGACTTCAGCGCCGCATCGAGCGGCGCGCTGGCGATCAGCTGGCCGTTCTGGCCCAGCATGAGCTCGCCCTGGTCGTACTTGCCGGTGCTCGAGGCTTGCACGGAGGCGGCCACCGAAGCCGCGGAGCTCCCGGACGCGAGCGCGAGCGTACCGAGCGTGATGGGGCCTGCGCTCGTCACGCCCGCGGTGGTCGGCGCCGTCACCAGGGTGCCGAGGAGCCCGTCGGCATAGAGCGGCGCGCTGGCGGCCACCTGGTAGGTGCCGGCGCCTTCGGCGGGCGCCGCGCTCACTACGGTGAGGGTGGCGCCGGAGGAGACGTAGGTCCCGGAGTCCATCGTGCCGGTAGACAAGGACTGCGCGTTGGCGAGCACCTGGTTGAAGGGGTCGATGGGCGATGCCTCGATGACGTAGGGGACTTCGCCCGAGGACGGGAGCGTCTGGTAGAAGGCGACCTGAGCGCCCGCGGGCAGCGGTGCGCCGGCCGCCGTTGCGATGTTGGCGGTGTAGGTGCCCGCGGCGCGCGGGACCAGGGTTCCGACCGACACCAGATTCGCGGGCGTGATGGGCGAGGTGTCGGGATTCGTCGTGGTGCCGGTGGTGCTCGTGCCCGTGGTGCTGACGCCCTGGCTGCCGGTCGCCGGGATCAGGATGCTCTTGATGATGATGGTGGCGATGCCCGGCCCGTGGATGACGAGGTCGTAGCTCGTGTTGTTCGAGGAGTTGGCGGCGAGCGGATAGAGCGTGAAGCTGCCGTCAGATGCCACCGGGGCGCGCGCCACCACGAAATGACGCGTGCCGTCGGCGCTCAGAACCTCCGCATTCACCTCGATTCCGGGCGTGCCGTTCGCGCTGGTGAGTCCCGTGAGATTGGTGAGCGTGAGCTGCCCCTGGATGCCGCCCGACTTCGACAGGTCGTAGGCGCTCACATGCGAGGACAGCAGCACCCCGTTCACTCCGCCGTAGGTGAAGGCGGTGAGGTCACGCGTTCCGTCAAAAGCGAGGGCGAACTGCGCGGTCGTGGTCGTGGCGGTCGTGGCGCTGGTCGTAGCGCTGGTCGTAGCGGTGGTCGTAGTCGCGCCGAACCCCGCGGGCGTGGTGCTGGTCTGGGAGCTCACCGCGCCGAGCACCGCGCCGATGTTGCCGAAGGGAACGCTCAAGGAGGCCTGGATCCCGAGCCCCTTGTCCGGGTTCAGCAGCTCGAGGGGCAGCTGGTGAGTGACGCCGCTGCTGTCGACGAAGTCGGCTTCCATGTTGTATCGGGCGCCGAGCGTCTGCGCCGAGACCGTGAGCGGTGTCGAGGCATCGACCGGGATGAAGCGCAGCTGGGAATAGGAGCTGGGAGCGAGCCTCAGGTCCGTCGCCAGATTGGCGAAGTTCCCGCCGGAGTAGGTCACCAGATCCACGGTGACCGGCGTCGAGATCGGGAACTGCTTCCAACCCCCATCGTCGGGTCCTGCGGTGGCGCTGCCGTTGAACCACACGGCCTGCGCGGTGATGTAGATGTGCGTGTAGAGGGCGGGGCTGTTGCCGGTCGCCGCCACGTTGGTGCGCGTCGAGCAACCGGCGAGGGCCGCGGCCAGCGCCGCGAGCGCAACGGCAAGTTGGGCAGTCCGGGGGCGCGCCATGCAGATCCTTAGCGTGTGCTGCGTGAGACGCGCCGATCATGTCGCAAGTTCCGGGAGGGCGCAACGCGCACGCCGATGACAACTGTGTGAAATTGTGTGCAGCGCGATCGCGGATTATGACCGCGGCTTCGTTCCCCTCATGATCGCGTGGCGCGCTTCGGCGAGCGGTGCCTGGTCGCTGAGAGTCACCGCCGCAGCGTCTCCTTCTACGCCAAGCTCGCGCCACAGAGCCACGAGGTCGGGCGCATACGCCGAATCCCTCATGCGGGCATAGAGATCCTCGAGGCTCGCGGTACCGACGGCGGCATCGCCGGTCGCCAGCACGCGCTCGATGGGCCAATCAGCCTTGAGTCCGCCGCTCGCGCGCGCGATGGCGCGCACGGCATCCTCGAGCCCGCGCGCGTTCTGGGTGCGCCGGCGGATGTCTACGTCGGCCAGCAGGCAGAACATCGCCCCACCCCAGTAGGTGCGCCCCCAGGTGTGCGTGTGATCGAGACCCTGGTCGCCCGGCTGCGGCAGCCCACGCGGCATCTGCCGCAGCTCCTCGGCCCAGACATCCTCCTCGGTGCGGTTACCGGCCTGCACGCGCTCCACGCCTTCCAGGTAGGTGGCGAGCCCCTCGGAGAGCCAGGCGTGCTGCGCGCCGACGTCGGGCAGCGCGAGATGCGTCATCTCATGCACCATCACCCAGTCCGAGAGCAGCTGCGCCTCCGTCACATCGCGTCCGACGCGCACGCGCACGAGGGCATCGGGATCCGCGTAGGTAGTGCCGCCCTGGACGCCGGCTCCGGGCTGCGCCCGCAGCTCCACTGTGGCGCGGGCCGTCGGGAAGCCGCCGTAGAAGGCGGTAACGATCTGCGCGGAGCGGCGCACCCAGGCGATGAGCACCTCGCTGCCGGCGTTGAAGCCGCCGGGGCCGAGATCCACTCGCAGCCGCGCGCCGTCGATGCTGAGCTCGTGGACCTCGGGCCCGGGCGCGGGAGTCGCGGCGGGCACACCGCCCGGCGATTGCGTGCAGGCCAGCGCGCACACGCTGGCCGCCACGGCCGTGAGCCGGGCGCGGTGCGTGCCCGCACGCAGCGTGGGAGTCCGGAGCTCGTTCATGGCGGCGGATCATGCCGCAGCGGGGCGCGCCGCGCAGGATGATGAACCAGCCAGTGCGTCGGAACGCCCGGGATGCGCGGTAGAGTCGCGCCGCGCCGCGCGGGCGACTTCAGCCGCCGTCCTCGGCGCTCGAGCGGCCGTCGATCCAGGTCTCGATGACTCGCAGCTCGTCGTCCGCCGCCACGAGGTTGGCGCGATAGCCGGGCGCGATGCGCCCGAGCTCGGCGCTCAAGCCGAGGAACTCCGCGGGCCACTGGCTCGCCATGCGCACCGCCTGGGGCAGCGTCACGCCCAGCATCTGGATCGCGTTGCGCACGCAGCTCGCCATGTCGATGTTGGAGCCGGCGAGGCGCCCGTCCTCGTCCACGCAGACATTGCCGGACACGAGGATGCGCCGGCCCTGCAGCTCGAAGGAAGCCGCGTCGGTGCCGACGCTCGGCATCGCGTCCGTGACCAGCATGAAGCGCTCGAGAGGCTTGCAGCGCAGCGCGATGCGCAGCACCACGGGACTCGTGTGCAATCCGTCGACGATGATACCGCACCAGCTCGAGGTGTCCTCGAGCGCCGCGCCCACCGTGCCCGGCTCGCGTCCGGTGAGCGGCGACATGGCGTTGAAAAGATGCGTGAAGCCCGTGAGCCCGTGGCGCAGCGCGGTCACGATCTGCGCATAGGTCGCATTGGTATGCCCCGCCGAGACCACGACCCCGGCGGCGGCGAGCCCCGCGATGATCTCGGGTGTGGTCACTTCGGGCGCGAGGGTCACCAGGGTCTTGCCGGTGCCGAGCGAAGCGAGGAGTCCTGCCGCGGTGCGGTCGAGTTCGCGCAGCTTCGCGGGGTCGTGCACTCCCTTGCGCTCGACGTTGAGGAATGGCCCCTCGATATGAATGCCGAGCACGCCGGGAACGCGGCTCGCGATCGCGCTGCGCACCGCGGCGATGGCGCGCGCGACCACCTCGAGGTCGTCGCTGATCAACGTCGGCAGGAAGCCCGTGGTGCCGAAGCGGCGGTGTGCGCGGCCGATCGCGCCGATCGCCTCGACGCTCGGCGAGTCGTTGAAGAGCACGCCACCGCCGCCATTCACCTGCGAGTCGATGAAGCCCGGCAGGAGCAGTGCTCCCGCGAGGTCGTGGCGCGGGAGTTTGCGCAGGCGGCGGTCGGAGTCGGCCATCACCTCAAGGATGCGGCCGCCGTCGATCAGCACGGCGCGCCCTTCGCTGAGTCCGGTGTCGGCGTGGCCATCGCCGAGCAGCATCCGACCGTTAACAAGTGCCACGCTCATCACAGGGTCTCGGTCACCTTGGAGAGATCGGGCGTGCTCAACCGCAACCGGATTGTCACCGGCCTCCGCGGCAGCATCAACGACAACGCCTGCGTACTGGACGGCCGCTGGCGGACTGTGGGCCGTGGTGGACCCGTTGGCCGATCGGCTGGCGGCTAAGAGGGCTGCGCGGGTGCGCGCGCGGCGGCGGGCGGTCGGCTTGGGTAGCGCCGCCGCCGGAGGGTCTCGCGGCGGAGTGCCGCTTCGGCCACCCCGCTCGCGTCGCGCGGTCCGTGAGCTGGGCCTGCGCAGGCTGGGGCCGCCGGCGCCCGCAGTGGCACAGGTGCTCACCGGCCCGGGGGCGGCAGCGCCCGCGGCTGCTGTTGAACACCTGCTTAAGTGAAGCCACCGCCCCAGGGCTCATCCCGGACCGATTCCCGTGGCGGGAAAGTTCAAACACGAGCGGTATTGCGACGCGGCAAAATTTTTCTTCTGCGCCATTTACGCGTACCCTTCCGCGATGCGCACGGAGGGCCTCTGGCTCGGGTTCAACGTCGCACCCGCAGAATTATAATTGGGGGTCAAGAGATGCTGATTCTCACGCGACGAGTCGGCGAGACAGTCATGATCGGCGACGACGTGACCATCACGGTTCTCGGAGTGAAGGGCAACCAGGTCCGCGTCGGCATTAATGCGCCGAAGCACGTCGCCGTGCACCGGGAAGAGATCTACGAGCGCATCAAGCGCGAGCAGCAGGGGGGCGGGTCCGAGGGCGGCGGCGGACCTGATGAGCCGGACAATACGCCGGAGAAATCCGCGCAGTACGCCTGAGAATCAGCGAAAACTCGGCAGCAGCGACCGTGCGAGCGACTGCACCTCCGGCAGCCGCACGGCGTGCATCGCCTCCTCGACGTCGAGCGCGAGCAGCCGGTCGCTCTTCGCGAACGGCACCTTGAGCCGCAGCGCTCCCTGAGCGGCGCCCAGTCTGGGGGAGGTCTTGAGCGGCGCCCGGAAGTCGACGCCCTGGGCGGCCGCGAGAAACTCGATGGCGGCCACCGTAAGCGTGTTGCGCGTCATGCCGAGGAGCCGCCGTGCGCCGTGGGTCGCCATGCTGACGTGATCCTCCTGGTTGGCCGAGGTCGGGATGCTGTCGACGCTCGCCGGGTGGCACAGCATGCGGTTCTCGGCGGTGAGCGCCGCGGCCGTCACCTGCGCGAGCATGAAGCCGGAATTGACGCCGCTGTCAGGTGTGAGGAAGGGCGGCAGCCCACTCATCTTCGGGTCGACGAGCAGCGCGATGCGCCGCTCGGTGATCGAGGCGATCTCGGTGGCCGCGAGCGCCAGGATATCGGCGGCAAAGGCTACCGGCTCGGCATGGAAGTTGCCGCCCGAGAGCACCTCGCCCGCATCGGCAAAGATCAGCGGATTGTCGGTGACGGCGTTGGCCTCGGTGGCGAGCGTCGCGGCCTGCTGCGCGATGAGATCGAGGCACGCACCCATCACCTGCGGCTGGCAGCGCAGCGAGTAGGGGTCCTGCACGCGCGGGCAATCGCGGTGCGACTCGCGGATCTCGCTGCCGGCGAGGAGCTCGCGGTACACCTGCGCGACGCGCGCCTGCCCGCTGTGACCGCGCACGCTGTGGATGCGCGGATCGAAGGGCACGTCGCTCGCAGCGAGGGCGTCCACCGAGAGCGCGCCGCTCACCACCGCGGCCGCGAACGCCGTCTCGAGCTCGAAGAGGCCGGCGAGGGCGAGCGCGGTCGATACCTGGGTGCCGTTGAGGAGCGCCAGTCCCTCCTTCGGCCCCAGGCTGAGCGGCGTCAGGCCCTCCTGGGCCAGGGCTTCGGCGGCGGGCAGCACCTCGCCGTGACGGCGGATCTCGCCTAAGCCCAGCACGCTCAGCGACAGGTGGGCGAGCGGGGCCAGATCTCCCGAGGCTCCGACCGAGCCCTGCGCCGGTACGCAGGGGGTGAGTCCGGCGTTGATCAGCCGCTCGAGGAAGCGCACCAGCTCCTCGCTCACCCCCGAGAATCCCTGCAGCAGGCTCGCGAGCTTCAGCACCATCGTGAGCCGTACCACCGCGTCATCGAGCAGCGGCCCGACGCCGCAGCTGTGCGAGAGGATGATGTTCCGTTGCAGCAGGGCGCGCTGTGCCGTCGGGATGCGGGTCTGGGCGAGGAGTCCGAAGCCGGTGTTGATGCCGTAGGCGGGGGTCTCGGCCGCCGCGAGCCGCGTGGTCGCCGTGTGTGCCGCGGTGACCGCGCCCAGGGCGGCGGCGTCGATCGCCACCGTGAGCGGACGCTCGTACACACGGCGCAGCTCCGCGAGCTTCAACGGGCGCGCGCCCAGCTTCAGGGGGTCATGCTCGGCCATCGGAGGACCTCGGCCGCGCGGACCACGGTCCGGCGCGGGTTGAAACCAATCCAGTAGCTCAGCTCCTCCACGGAGCGCACGTTCCATACCACGAAGTCGGCGACCTTACCCGCACTGAGCGCGCCGCGCTCGGCGTCGAGGCCGAGCGCGCGGGCGGCGTGGCGCGTCACCCCGAGCAGAGCCTCCTCGGCCGTGAGTCCGAACAGCCGCGTCCCCATGCTCATCGCAAGCAGCAGCGAGGTGCCGGGGGCCGAGCCCGGGTTGCAGTCGCTCGCGAGCGCGATCGCCGCGCCCGCGGCGCGCAGCTCCGCGACCGGGGGCCTGCGCGCCTCGCCGAGACAGTAGAACGCCACCGGCAACAGCACCGCGACACTGCCGGAGCGGGCCAGCGCGGCGGCCTCGGCGGCCCCGGCGTATTCCAGGTGATCGCACGAGAGCGCACCGTGGGAAGCCGCCATGAGCGTGCCGCCGAGGTTGCCGAGCTGCTCGGCGTGCATCTTGACCGGAATCCCGAGCGCGCGCGCCGCCTCGAACAGGCGCTGCGCCTGCGGCACGCTGAAGGCGATCGATTCGCAGAACACGTCCACGGCGTCGACCAGACCCTGCGCCTCGAGCTCCGGCAGCCACTCGCGCGCGATGGTCTCGATGTAGGCGTCGGCCCTTCCGAGGTACTCGGGCGGGAGCGTGTGCGCGGCAAGCAGCGTCGTGCGCACCGTGACCGGAAAGGCGCGGCCCAGGTGGCGCGCGACGCGCAGCATCTTCGCCTCGTCCGCGAGCGTCAGTCCGTAGCCGGACTTGATCTCGAGCGCCGTCACGCCCTCATTGACAAGGGCCGCGAGGCGCGGCGCGCTCTCATCGAGAAGCTGCTGCTCGCTCGCGGCCCGCACCGCGCGCATGGTGGAGAGGATGCCGCCGCCCGCGCGCGCGATCTCCGCGTAGCTGCGCCCGCGCAGCCGTTCGGCGTATTCGCCGGCGCGGTTGCCGGCGAATACCAGGTGCGTGTGACAGTCGATGAGCCCCGGGGTCACCCAGGCACCGCCCAGGTCGTGGACTTCGCCCGCGGCTGCTACCCCGGGCGCGGCCGCGGGCAGCGCCGCTTCCTCGCCCACCCACTCGATGCGCCCGCCGCGCGTCAGCAGCGCACCGCGCGTGATGACTCCGAGTGCGGCATCGCAGGTCGCCAGCTGGGCGTTGCGCCAGACTTTCAGGGCTTCGGGCACCGCAAGCCTCAGCGCGCCGCGCCGAGGAACGGCAGGTTGAGTCCCCGCTCACGCGCGCAGGCAATCGCCTCCTCGTAGCCGGCGTCGGCGTGGCGCATGACCCCGGTGGCCGGGTCGTTCCACAGCGTGCGCTCGATGCGCCGCGCCGCGGCGGGCGTGCCGTCGCAGACGATCACGACACCGGCATGCTGCGAGTAGCCCATGCCGACGCCGCCGCCGTGATGGATCGACACCCAGGTCGCGCCGCTCGCCGTATTGAGGAGCGCATTGAGGAGCGGCCAGTCGGCCACCGCGTCCGAGCCGTCGCGCATCGCCTCGGTCTCGCGGTTGGGGCTCGCGACCGAGCCGGAGTCCAGGTGATCGCGCCCGATGACGATGGGTGCCCTGAGCTCGCCGCGCGCCACCATCTCGTTGAAGGCGAGCCCGAGCCGGTGTCGGTCGCCGAGGCCCACCCAGCAGATGCGCGCCGGCAGTCCCTGAAACTGGATGCGCTCGCGCGCCATATCGAGCCAGTGATGCAGGTGACGGTCATCGGGGAGGAGCTCGCGCACCCGCTGATCGGTGCGGTAGATATCCTCGGGGTCGCCGGACAGTGCCGCCCAGCGAAACGGGCCCATGCCGCGGCAGAACAGCGGGCGGATGTAGGCCGGGACGAAGCCCGGGAAGGCAAACGCGTCCTTCAGTCCCTCGTCGTACGCCACCTGGCGGATGTTGTTGCCGTAATCGAAGACCGCGATCCCCTGTTTCTGGAAGGCGAGCATCGCTTCGACATGGCGCCGCATGGAGGGGCGTGACTCGCGCGCGACCTGTGCCGGATCCGAGGCCCGCACGCGATCCCACTTCTCGACCGTCCACTGGTAGGGGAGGTAGCCGTTCACCGGGTCGTGGGCCGAGGTCTGGTCGGTGACCGCGTCCGGGCGCACCCCGCGGCGCAGCAGCTCCGGCAGCACCTCGCAGGCGTTGCCCAGCAGTCCGACCGACACGGGCTTGCCCGCTTTGCGCGAGCGCTCGAGGAGCTCGAGCGCCTCATCGAGCGTCGCCGCCTGCATGTCGAGGTAGCGCGTCTCGAGGCGCTTACTGATGCGCTCCGGGCGGCACTCGATCGCGAGCATCGAGGCGCCGGCCATCGTCGCGGCGAGCGGCTGCGCGCCCCCCATGCCTCCCAGGCCCGCGGTGAGGATCCACTTGCCGGCGAGATTGCCGCCGAAGTGCCGGCGCCCCATCTCGACGAAGGTCTCGTAGGTGCCCTGCACGATGCCCTGGCTGCCGATGTAGATCCAGGAGCCCGCGGTCATCTGGCCGAACATCATCAGGCCCTTGCGGTCGAGGGCGTTGAAATGCTCCCAGTCGGCCCAATGCGCCACGAGGTTCGAGTTGGCGATGAGGACGCGCGGCGCATCCGCGTGCGTGCGGAATACACCGACCGGTTTGCCCGACTGGATGAGGAGCGTCTCCTCATCGCTCAAGCGCCGCAGCGCCGCGACGATCTGCTCGAAGCATTGCCAGTTGCGTGCCGCCTTGCCGATGCCGCCGTACACCACGAGCTCCGCGGGGCGCTCGGCGACCTCGGGGTCGAGATTGTTCATGAGCATGCGCAGCGGCGCCTCCGTGAGCCAGCTGCGGCAGCTCAGGGTGGTACCGCGCGGGGCGCGCAGCGTCGGTCGGTCGGAGCGGTCGTTCATGGTGGTTCCTCGAGGCGGCAAGCGCTCTTGAATCAGCCCGTCGCGCAACCATTCATGATAAAGGTCTCGGGCGCCGGCGGGGCGGCGGGGCGTGACGGCGGCTCGGCGAGAGTTCCCCCGGCTCGCCGGTTCGGGTAGAATGCGCGGCCCCCGTGGGCTGTAGCTGCGGGGACGGGTGGCTGGTGTCGCGGGATTGGGCTTGGGTCCGAAACGCGGCGCCCCCGGGAAGAGACGAACGGAAAGCCCCCCAGCGGGGCTTTTTTGTTGCCCGGCCCTCGTGAGGAGGGCGGGGACTTGGTGGGATGGGCCTTGGGGCCCATTTTTGTTTTGCGAGGGCGAATGGCGGTCACGTTGCGGGAGCGGCTCATCGCGCTGATCGAGCCGCTGGTGGGCCGGCTGGGCTACGAGCTGGTCGAGCTCGAGTACGGCGCGGGACCCGGACGCGGGACACTGCGGGTGTTCATCGACGCCGCGGCGGGCATCGGCGTGGACGACTGCGAGCGCGTGAGCCGGGAGATCTCCGCGCTCCTCGACGTCGAGGACCCGATTGCGGCGGCCTACACGCTCGAGGTGTCGTCGCCGGGCTTCGACCGGGTGCTGCGCACGCGCGAGCACTTCGGCCGCTTCGTCGGCTCGCGGGTGTTCGTCGAGCTGAAGGAGCCGCGCGCAGGCCGCCGCCGCTACACCGGGCAGCTGCTGGCGGTCGACGACGCCGGGATCGCGCTCGCCGTCGACCGGGAACGGGTGGCGGTGACGTTCGCAGAGATTGGCAAGGCGCGGCTCGCGTCGTGAGGTAGCTGAGAGTGAACAAGGAAATTCTGATGGTGGTCGATGCCGTCTCCAACGAGAAGGGCGTCGACAAGGAAGTGATCTTCGAGGCGCTCGAAGCCGCTCTGGCTTCGGCGACCCGCAAGAAGCACGGCGAGGAGTGGGACGCGCGCGTGGCCATCGACCGCAAGAGCGGCGACTACGACACCTTCCGCCGCTGGAAGGTATTCGCCGACGACTCCAAGGAGCTCGAGGTACCCGAGCGCGAGCTGCGCCTCGAGGACGCCGTCGAGATCGATGCCAACGCCCAGGTGGGCGGCTACGTCGAGCAGCCGATGGAGTCGGTGGCCTTCGGACGCATCGCCGCGCAGCAGGCCAAGCAGGTGATCGTGCAGAAGGTGCGCGAGGCCGAGCGCGCCCAGGTGGTGGAGGCGTACCGCGACCGCGTCGGCACCCTGGTGGGCGGGGTGGTGAAGCGTGTCGATCGCAACGGCATCTACGTCGACCTGGGCTCCAACGCCGAGGGCTTCGTGCCGCGCACCGACATGATTCCGCGCGAACAGGCCAAGCCCCAGGACCGCATCAAGGCGTTCCTCAAGGAAGTGCGCTCGGAGCCGCGCGGCCCGCAGCTGTTCCTCACCCGCACCGCGCCCGAGTTCCTGATCGAGCTCTTCAAGCTCGAGGTCCCGGAAGTCGGACAGGGCCTGATCCAGATCCTGGGCGCGGCGCGCGATCCGGGCGTGCGCGCCAAGATCGCGGTGAAGAGCAACGACCCGCGCATCGACCCCGTGGGTGCCTGCGTCGGCATGCGCGGCTCGCGCGTGCAGGCGGTCTCCAACGAAATCGCCGGCGAGCGTGTCGACATCATCCCGCACGACGACAATCCGGCGCAGTTCGTGATCAACGCCATGTCGCCCGCCGAGGTCATGTCGATCGTGGTCGACGAGGACGCGCACAGCATGGACATCGCCGTCTCGGAGGAGAAGCTGTCGCAGGCCATCGGCCGCGGCGGGCAGAACATCCGCCTGGCGAGCCAGCTCACCGGCTGGGACCTCAACGTCATGACCGAGTCGGACGCCGAGGCGAAGAGCGAGTCCGAGGCCAAGGAGCTGGTGGCGAATTTCATGAAGCAGCTCGACGTCGACGAGGACGTCGCCACGATCCTCGCGCAGGAGGGCTTCTCCACCATCGAGGAGATCGCCTACGTGCCGCAGGCGGAGCTCGCGGCCATCGAGGAGTTCGACGAGGACATCGTCAAGGAGCTGCGCAACCGCGCGCGCGACGTACTGCTGACGCAGGCGATCGCCAGCGAGGAAACGCTCGACCAGTCGATGCCGGCGGACGACCTGCTGCTGCTCGAGGGCATGAGCCCGGATCTCGCGCTGGCGCTCGCGCGACGCGGGGTGCGCACCCGCGAGGAGCTCGCCGAGCAGTCGGTGGACGAGCTCGCAGACATCGAGGGGCTGGCCGCCGACAAGGCCGCGGCGCTGATCATGACGGCGCGCGCTCCGTGGTTCGCAAGCGAGGCTTGAGTCTATGGCGGAAGTGACGGTTTCCCAGTTCGCGGAAGTCCTCAAGGTGCCGGTCGACCGGCTGCTGGTGCAGCTCGATCAGGCCGGTATCAAGGTCGAGGGACCCGAGGCGCGCATCAGCGACGATGCGAAGCTCGAGCTGCTTACGCACCTGCGCCGCAGCCACGGCAGCGAAGCGGACAGCGACGGCGCACCGCGCAAGATCACCTTGAAGCGCAAGACGCAGAGCGAGCTCAAGCTCGCGAGCGCCCAGGGGCGCGCCCGCACGGTCAATGTCGAGGTGCGCCGCACCCGCAACTACATCAAGCGCGACGTGCTCGAGGAGCAGGCGCGCGCGCAGCAGGACGAGATCGACTCGCGCAAGCGCGAGGCCGAGGAGGCCGCGCGTGCGGCCACGGAACGCGCCGAGGCGGAACGCCGCGAGCGCGAGCGGCTCGAGGCCGAGAATCGCCGCCGCGTCGAGGAGGAAGAGACCCGGCGCCGGGCTCAGGAGGAAGCGCGCCGCGCGGCCGAGCAGCGCGCACGTGATGACGAGGCGCGGCGTGCCCGTGAGCGCGAGGAGCACGAGCGGCGCGGGACCGACCGCGAGCGGCCGCAGGCCGCACCAGTTGCCGCGCCCGCACCGCGCGAGCGCGCCCCTGCCGGACCCCCCGCTCCGGGTGCCGACGACAAGCAGACCCGCTACGGCCGCCAGGAGCTGCACGTCGCCGGCGATGTGAGCTCGCGCTATAAGAAGAAGCGACGCGTCAAGTCGCGTCCGCTGCCGGCCGCCGCCGAGGGCAAGCACGGCTTTGAGATGCCGACCGCGCCGGTGGTGCGCGAGGTCGGCATCGGCGAGACCATCACGGTGGCCGAGCTCGCGCAGAAGATGGCCGTCAAGGCCACCGAAGTCATCAAGGTCCTGATGAACATGGGGGTGATGGTGACCATCAACCAGCCCATCGATCAGGACACCGCGGTGCTGGTGGTCGAGGAGATGGGCCACACGCCGAAGGTTCTCAAGGAGAACCAGATCGAGGCCGACCTGCAGGGCGGCCAGGCCGAGACCGACATCGAGCCGCGCCCGCCGGTCGTTACCGTCATGGGTCACGTCGACCACGGCAAGACCTCGCTCCTCGACTACATCCGCCGGACCAAGGTGGCCGCCGGCGAGGCCGGCGGCATCACCCAGCACATCGGTGCCTACCATGTCGAGACGCCGAAGGGCGTCATCACTTTCCTCGATACTCCGGGACATGCGGCCTTCACGGCCATGCGCGCCCGCGGCGCCAGGGCCACCGACGTGGTGGTGCTGGTCGTGGCGGCCGATGACGGCGTGATGCCGCAGACGATCGAGGCGATCCAGCACGCGCGCGCCGCCAACGTGCCGATCGTGGTCGCCGTCAACAAGATCGACAAGAGCGACGCAGACGTCGACCGCGTGCGCACCGAGCTCTCCAAGCACGAGGTGATCTCGGAGGAGTGGGGCGGCCAGAACATCTTCGTGAACGTCTCGGCGCGCACCGGCGCCGGGGTCGAGCAGCTGCTGGACGCGATCCTGCTGCAGGCCGAGGTGCTCGAGCTGCGCGCCCCGCGCAGCGGGCTCGCCTCGGGCGTCGTGATCGAGTCGAGCATCGAGAAGGGGCGCGGCGCGGTGGCGACGGTGCTGGTGAAGAAGGGCACGCTGCACGTGGGCGATCCGATCATCGCCGGCTCGGAGTTCGGGCGCGTGCGCGCCATGTTCGATGAGAACGGCAAGGCGGTGCAGGAGGCTCCGCCCTCGATGCCGGTGGTGGTGCTGGGGCTGTCGAGCCCGCCGAATGCCGGCGACGAGATCCTCGCCGCCGAGAGCGAGCGCAAGGCCCGCGAGGTGGCGCTCTACCGCCAGGGCAAGTTCCGCGACGTCAAGCTGGCCCGCCAGACGACCCGCAGCGAGGACGTGTTCTCGCAGATGGGGGAGGCCAAGGCCGGCGTCGTGTCGGTGCTCATCAAGGCCGACGTGCAGGGCAGCGCCGAAGCGCTCAACGAGGCGCTCGCCAAGCTCTCGACCGAGGAAGTGCAGGTGAAGGTGATCGCGACCGGCCTGGGTGCCATCACGGTGTCCGACGTGCAGCTCGCCGCCGCCTCGCGTGCGCACATCATCGGCTTCAACGTGCGCGCCGATGCCAGCGCGCGTGATGCGATGAAGGAGACCGGCGTCGAGGTGCGCTACTACAGCATCATCTACGAAGCGATCGACGACGTGAAGCAGATGATGACCGGCATGCTGCAGCCGGAGATCAAGGAGCAGATCGTGGGCGTCGCCCAGGTGCGCGAGGTGTTCCGCTCGAGCAAGTTCGGCGTGGTGGCCGGATGCCTGGTAACCGAGGGCTACGTGCGCCGCAACAATCCGATCCGCGTGCTGCGCGACCACGTGGTGATCTTCGAGGGCGCGCTCGAGTCGCTGCGCCGCTTCAAGGACGACGTCAACGAGGTGCGCGCCGGCACCGAGTGCGGCATCGGCGTGAAGAACTACCAGGACGTGCGCGTCAACGACCAGATCGAATGCTTCGCGCGCGTCGAGGTGGCACGGACCCTGTCATGAGCGCAGCAGCATGAGCGAGGCCCGCAGCCGACGCATCGAGTCGGAGATCCAGCGGGTGCTCGCGGCGCTGATCGCGCGCGAGGTCAAGGACCCGCGGGTCGGCAACGTGACGATCACGGCCGTGCACGTGGCGCCCGACATGGGTACCGCGCGCGTCTACTTCACGCCGTTCGCCGCGCGCGAGGCCCCCGAGACGGTGCGGCTCGGCCTCACTCACGCCGCGAGCTTCCTGCGCGGCGAGCTCGGCCGGCGGCTCGCGCTCCGTCACGCGCCGCGCCTCGAGTTCGTGTTCGACGACAGCGTCGAGGGTGCGGCCCGCCTCACCCGCCTCATCGATCGCGCGGTCGCCGCCGATCGCGCCGCGCACCCTGACGACGGCGGGAGCGATGGCGGGGGTGACGGCGGCTCGGGCGGCGACCCGCGGCGCTGAAGCAGCGCATGCCGAGCGGAATCCTGCTGCTCGACAAGCCGCGGGGACTCTCGTCGAACGCCGCCTTGCAGCGCGTGCGGCGGCTCCTCGAGGGCGCGAAGGCCGGCCATGCCGGCAGCCTCGACCCGCTCGCCACCGGTATGCTGCCCATTTGCGTGGGTGAAGCCACCAAGATTGCCGGCGACATCGTCGCCGGCGCCAAGCGCTATCGCTTCTCGATCGCCTTGGGGGCGCGCACCGCGACCGCCGATGCCGAGGGCGCGGTCACGGCCACGGCAGCGGTGCCCGCCCTGACGCGTGGCGCGGTCGAGTCGGTGCTCGACGCCTTTCTCGGCGCGCGCAGCCAGGTGCCGCCCATGTACTCGGCGCTCAAGCAGGGCGGGGCGCCGCTCTACCGGCTGGCGCGCGCCGGGCTCACGGTCGAACGCGCACCGCGCGCCATCGAGATCTACGAGCTGAAGCTCCTCGCCCTGGAGCCCCGGAGGCTCGAGCTCGAGACCCGTTGCTCGAAGGGAACCTACGTTCGGGTGCTCGCCGAGGAGATCGCCGAGGCGCTCGGCACCATGGGGCACGTGAGCTCGCTTCGCAGGCTGTCGGTCGAGCCGTTCGGCGAGGAGGCCATGCAGACGCTCGAGTCGCTCGCGAAGATCTGCGCCGCCGGTGGCGCCGTGCCGCTCCTGCCGGCCGATTACCCGCTCGCGCACCTGACCGCAGTGCGGCTCGAGGCGGCCGATGCCGCGCGCCTTCTCAAAGGCCAGGCCGTCCCGGCCAGCGTGCCGGGCGCGGCGCAGCTTGTGGCAGGGCAGACGCTGCGCGTGCGACTCTATGACGAGGCCGGGCGATTCCTGGGTGTCGGGACCGCCGACCGCGCCGGCTACGTGCAGCCGCGGAGGCTTCTCAATGCGGCCAACTCAGTGGCCGCTAGTGGCCGACCTGCGGGTCCACCCGCCTGAGCGCCTCAGGCCTCAATGCGATCCGGTCCGGGTGACCGAGGGGTCGAGCATCGGCAGCGCCCGCGAGAGATCCTGTTGCCCGGTGTTGTCCACGTCCTGCTTCGTGTGGGTGCTGCCGAAGCCGGCGCAGAAGGCACTGTCCTTCGCCGGGATGCGGCTCGCCGTTTCCGGGACGCAGGCCGGCTTGGCCGCGGCCGTGGTGGCCTGCTTCGGGGCGGACGGTGGGGTAGCGCAGGCGGCGAGCGAGAGCGCGAGCGCGCTGCTCAAAGCGACTGACTTCAGCATGGCGATCACCTCGATGGAAAAGCGTATGCCCGTGCCTGGTGCACTGCAAGGGACCGGAACGGGCCGCGCAAGTTCCGGTTGACATTGGCAGAGCGCCGCGGGCACCGCATGCTGTTTTCGGCTTTCGGTAACTTGTCCCTTGGGGCTCTCGGCAGGTACAATGCGCGGCTTACCAAAAGGGCTCTTAGGACAAGCAGTTAGGACTCGGGTGCCATGGCTTTAACCAGCGAGAAAAAGGGCGGGATCCTCGCGCAGTTCCGCCGCGGGCCGGCCGATACGGGCTCGCCCGAGGTACAGGTGGCGCTGCTCTCCGAGCGGATCAACGACCTCGGCGAGCACTTCACCGCGCACAAGCGCGACCACGCCTCGCGGCGCGGTCTGGTGAAGCTGGTGAACCAGCGCCGCAAGCACCTCGATTACCTCAGAGCCACCCAACCGCAGAAGTACCAGGAGCTCGTCGAGCGACTGGGACTGCGCCGCTGAGAACCGCTAAGGGCCGCCGTCATGGACGCGCGGCCCTCGTCGTTTTCGGCCGAACCTTCCACTTCCGAGGAATGAAGCTTTGAGCGTCGTCAGCAAGTCGTTTCCTTATGGCCCGCACACGGTCACCATCGAGACGGGCGAGGTCGCCCGCCAGGCCGAAGGTGCGGTTCGGGTCTCCATGGGCGATACCGTGGTCCTGGTCACCGCGTGCGCGCAGCAGACCGCAGCTCCCGGGCGGGATTTCCTCCCGCTCACCGTCAATTACGCCGAGAAGACCTACGCCGCGGGGCGCATCCCCGGCGGCTTCTTCAAGCGCGAAGGCCGGCCCACCGAGAAGGAGACGCTTACCTCGCGTCTCATCGATCGCCCGATCCGCCCGCTGTTTCCGGACGGCTTCTACAACGAAGTGCAGGTCGTGGCGACGGTGCTGTCGATGGACCCGGAGATTGACGCGGACATCCCCGGGCTGCTGGGCGCCTCGGCCGCGCTCGCGCTCTCGGGCGTTCCTTTTAATGGGCCCATCGGCGCCGCTCGCGTCGGCTACCGCGACGGGCAGTACCTGCTGAATCCCACCGCCAAGGACCTCGCTGAGTCGCAACTGCACCTGGTCGTCGCCGGCACCGAGCACGCGGTGCTGATGGTCGAGTCGGAGGCCAAGGGGCTGTCCGAGGAGGTCATGCTCGGCTCGGTCGTCTACGGACACGAGCAGATGCAGGTCGCCATCCGCGCCATCAAGGCGCTCGCGAGCGAGGCGGGCAAGGAGCGCTGGAAGTGGCAGCCGGCGCCGGAGAATGCCGAGCTCACCCGGGCGATCACTGCGCAGGCCAACGCCGCTCTCGGCCAGGCCTACAGCATCACCGAAAAGCTCGAGCGGCATGCGCGGCTCAACGAGATCAAGACGCAGCTCCTGACTGCGCTCACCGGCGGCGAGACGCCGACGGCGACCAAGGAAGCGGTCGAGAGCGTGCTCTTCAAGCTCGAGAGCAACATCGTGCGCCAGCGGATCCTGAACGGCGAGCCGCGCATCGACGGGCGCGATACGCGCACCGTGCGCCCGATAAATGTGAGAGTCGGCGTGCTGCCGCGCACTCACGGCTCGGCGCTCTTTACCCGCGGCGAGACGCAGGCGCTCGTCGTCACGACGCTCGGCACCACGCGCGATGCGCAGATCATCGACGGCCTCGAGGGCGAGCGGCGCGAGCCCTTCATGCTGCATTACAACTTCCCGCCGTTCTCGGTGGGTGAGACCGGAATGATGGGGTCGCCGAAGCGGCGCGAGATCGGCCACGGGAACCTGGCGCGGCGCGGCGTGAATGCCGTGATGCCCGACATGACGACGTTCCCGTACGTAATCCGCGTGGTCTCGGAGATCCTGGAGTCGAACGGCTCGAGCTCGATGGCGAGCGTATGCGGCACGTCGCTGTCGCTGATGGATGCCGGTGTCCCGATCAAGGCGCCGGTGGCCGGCGTTGCCATGGGCCTGGTGCTCGAAGGCTCACGCTACAAAGTCCTCACCGACATCCTCGGCGACGAGGACCACCTCGGCGACATGGACTTCAAGGTCGCCGGCACAAGTGAAGGGGTCACGGCGCTGCAGATGGACATCAAGGTCGAGGGCGTCACGCCCGAGATCATGCGCGTGGCGCTCGAGCAGGCGCGCGAAGGCCGGCTGCACATCCTCGCGGAGATGAACCGCGTCATCCACCAGTCGCGCGAGAAGATGTCCGAGTGGGCGCCGTCCATCATCACGCTCAAGATCGATCCGGAGAAGATCCGCGACGTCATCGGCAAGGGCGGCGCGGTCATCCGCCAGATCACCGAGGAGACCGGCACCACCATCGACATCGAGAGCGATGGCACGGTGAAGATCGCCTCCGTCTCAGGCGCGGCCGGGCGCGAGGCGCAGCGGCGCATCGAGCTCATCACCGCCGACGTCGAGGTGGGACGCATCTACGAGGGCAAGGTGGCGCGCCTCATGGATTTCGGCGCCTTCGTCACCATCCTCCCGGGCCGCGACGGCCTGGTGCACATCTCGCAGATCTCCAACGAGCGGGTCGAGCGCGTCAGCGACAAGCTGCGCGAGGGCGACGTCATCCGCGTAAAGGTGCTCGAGGTCGACCGGCAGGGACGTATCCGCTTGTCGATGCGCGACATCGAAGTGCCGCATTAGGCGGCAGGCCGGCGCTGCGTCTGCAGCGCGCGGTCGCGGCCGGAAATGGCTGGGGTTCAGCCCTGCGGGGGGCGTGCGGCAGTCTGGCTGGCGAACTGCCGCAGGCTCTGCTCGAGGTAGCTGCCCACCATGCCGCGCGTCGCCACGCCGTAGGAGCGGATCACCTGCGAGAGGAAGTCGCGGCTCATGAGCGGCTCGTTGCCGTGCTCCTGCTCGGCGATCACCTGCAGCAGGATCGAGCGCGTGATGTCCCCCTGCGTCTTCTTGTCGATGACGACGAAGTCGATGCGCTCGATCACCAGCCGGCGGATGTCGGCGAGGGTGATGTAACGGCTCTCGACCGTGTCGTACAACCGCCTGTTGGGATACTTTTTTATCTTGCGCGGCTCGCTCATCGCACGTCCCTCACTATGGGTAATGCACCTTCCTTAGTGCTGGGCGTTATGACACTACCTTAGTACATTGGCGGTACGAACCCAACTCCCAACATCGATCTGTCGCTTCCGTTCTACGGGCCGAGGCTCACTTCTTTGACTCCCCGGAACCGCTCGATGCTCCAGTGAGCGCTCGCCCAGCCGAGGATCGCAGCGGGAGTCTCAAGCTTAAGCGTAAGCGGGGGAGCCTGGTTCAATAGCGTAAGTGCTTGATGCAATTGGAGTCCTGCCTGCTGGGGGTCAAGCGCCAGCGACCGGCGCGACTTGCTGAGCTTGCCCCGCTGCGGCTCGACGACCAGCGGGAGGTGGGTGTAGCGCGGGGTCGGGAGGCCAAGGGCGCGCTGCAGAGCGATCTGCCAGGGCGTGTTGTCGAGGAGGTCCGCGCCCCGGACGACGTCGGTCACGCCCTGCCGCGCGTCATCGACCACCACGGCGAGCTGGTAGGCGAACGTCCCGTCGCGGCGTCTCACTACGACGTCTCCACGCTCTCGCAGACTGAACCGGCAGATCCCCTGCGCGCGGTCTTCGAATGCCAGCTCCGCGTCATCGACTCGGAATCTCGTAGCAGTGGGAGCTGCGCGTTTCGGGCCGTCGCGGCACGTGCCGGGGTAGCCCCCCTCGGTGCGCTCGCGGCGCGTGCAGCTGCACTCGAAAGTCAGGCCGCGCGCCCTGAGGCGCTCGAGCGCCTCGGCGTAATGCGCCGTGCGGGCACTCTGGTATTCGATCACGCCGTCCCAGGTGAGGCCGTGCGCCTCGAGGGTCCGCAGCAGCGCATCCGCGCCGCCCCTCACCACGCGCTCGCGATCGAGGTCCTCGATGCGGACCAGCCAGCGGCCGCCGTGACGACGCGCGTCGAGGAAACTCCCGACGGCGGCGACCAGCGAGCCGAGGTGCAGTGGGCCGGTGGGTGAGGGCGCGAAGCGCCCGAGGTAAGGAGCTTCAGCGATAGCGGTCGTCGCGATCGCCGTACTGGCGCTCGCGCCGTTCGCGCCGCTCCTGGGCCTCGATGCTGAGCGTGGCGACCGGGCGCGCCTCGAGGCGCTTGATGCCGATCTCCTCGCCGGTCTCGAGGCAATAGCCGTAGGAGCCGTCGTCGATGCGCTTCAGTGCATCGTCGATCTTGCGGATGAGCTTGCGCTCGCGATCGCGTGTGCGCAGCTCGAGGCTGAATTCCTCTTCCTGGGTGGCCCTGTCGTTGGGATCGGGAAAATTCGCCGCCTCGTCCTTCATGTGCGAGACGGTGCGGTCGACCTCGACCATCAGGTCGCGCTTCCAGCTGTGGAGGATGTTGCGGAAGTGATCGAGCTGCTCCTTGCTCATGTACAGCTCGCCGCGCTTGACGATGTAGGGCTGGACGTTGCGCGGACCGGCCAGCAGGCTGCCTGGCTCCGCCCCCTCGACGTCGTCGCCCTCGGCCGGGGCTACGGTCGCGGCGGCGCGCGGCGCGACGGGAGCCACCGTCGCGGGACGCGGCGGCGGCGGCGGAGCGGCCGGGCGTGCGGGCTTGCGCGCCTCGACAGCCGGCGCAGCGGCGGGTGTCGCGGGATGGGCCGGGACTTTCTTCGCCGGGGCGGGGGTCTTCCTGTGGGCGGCCGCGCGGCCGCGCGCAGCGTCGCTTTTGCGCGCCGGGGCCAGCTTACGCACCGCAGGCCGGCCGGTCGCCTTCCTGCCCTTGGCGGACTTCGGCGCAGTTCTCTTGGCCGGCATCAATCACTCCTCGAATAGCAACGTCAGGCTCGTGAAGAACGCGCGATTATACCGGCCGACTTTGGCGTGTACAGCTGCGCCGGGCGGGGTGCGGCGTGGCGCGGTGCGGTACGGTGTATCAGGGCAGCGGGACGTGCGGCGCGGGCTGCCAGCCCGGCTGTCGGCGCTCGGCGACAAGCGTGGTATGGATTCCCCCGCGTACGTTGAAGCGGGCGGTGAGGCGCAGGTAGCGCGCCGCGACTGCGGCGTGCACGTGATCGGCGATCTCGTTGGTCACGGCCTCGTGAAAAGCGCCGCGGTCGCGGAACGACCAGATGTAGAGCTTGAGCGATTTGAGCTCGACGCAGCGCCGGTCCGGTACGTACTCGAGATCGAGCGTCGCGAAGTCCGGCTGGCCGGTGCGCGGGCACAGGCAGGTGAACTCGGGGATGTGCATGCGGATCGTGTAGTCGCGCTCGACCTCCGGGTTCGCGAAAGTCTCCAGCTGCGTGGTGGGCGTCGAGGGCATATTGCTCTACACTACACCATCCCTGGATGGCCGGGACTCGGGGGGTAGAAGGCAAGCGATGCGGCTCACCAAGATCAAGCTCGCAGGCTTCAAATCCTTCGTCGATCCCACCACTATCAGCTTCCCCAGCAATCTCACCGGTGTCGTTGGCCCCAACGGCTGCGGCAAGTCGAACGTGATCGACGCCGTACGCTGGGTCATGGGCGAGCTGTCCGCCAAGCATCTGCGCGGCGACAACATGGCGGACGTCGTGTTCAACGGCTCGAGCGCGCGCAAGCCCGTGGGCACCGCGGCGGTCGAGCTGGTGTTCGACAACTCCGACGCCAAGATCGGCGGGCCCTATGCGAGCTACGGCGAGATCGCGCTCAAGCGGGCGGTGTCGCGCGACGGCCAGTCCACCTACCTGATCAACGGCGTGCGCTGCCGCCGCAAGGACATCACCAACCTGTTCCTCGGCACCGGACTCGGCTCGCGCAGCTATGCGATCATCGAGCAGGGCATGATCAGCCGCGTGATCGACGCCAAGGCCGAGGACATGCGCGCCTTCGTCGAGGAGGCGGCCGGCATCTCCCGCTACAAGGAGCGGCGCAAGGAGACCGAGGTGCGCGTCGCCGAGACGCGCGAGAACCTCGAGCGGCTGCAGGATCTGCGCGACGAGGTCGAGAAGCAGATCCGCCACCTGCAGCGCCAGGCGGCCAGCGCGCGCCGCTACCAGGTATTGAAGGAGAGCGAGCGGCGCCTGGTCGCCGAGCTCATCGCGCTCAGGCTTCGTGACCTCGACAGCGGCGCCGAGGTTCACGACGCGGAGCTGCGCGGCTGCGAGCTCGCCATGCAGGCCGAGCTCGCCCGGCAGCGCGCCGCCGAGGCGGCGCTCGAGAGACAGCGCGTCGCGCAAGTTCAGCGCAGCGAGCGGCTGTCGGCGGTGCAGGCGCGTTACTACGAGGCCGGCGCCGAGATCTCGCGCCTCGAGCAGACGATCGAGCACACCCGGGAGCTGCGCGAGCGCCAGCGCGACGATCTCACGCAGGCGACGGCGACGCTCGCTGAGCTGGCCGCTCACATCAGCCGCGATGAAGAGCAGCTCGCGGCGATCCGCGCCGAGCTGGCACGTCTCGCGCCCGCACTGGCGGCGGCCGAGGAGCTGGAGCAGCGCGCCGCCGCGGCGCTCGCGGCGGGCGAGCAGGCGCTCCACGCTGCGCAGCAGCGCTGGGAGCAGCACACCCTGACGATCGGCGCGGCCGAGCAGACGGCCGAGGTCGAGCGCGCGCGCATCGAGCAGGTGGAGAAGGAGCTGCGCCGCCTCGGGGCGCAGGCGCAGCGCCTCACCGAGGAGCGCGCCGTGCTCGCGGGCCCGGGCGCGGGCGAGCAGCTGCTGGTGCTCGAGCACGACGAAGCGCAGGCGCGTGCCGCGGGCGACGCGCGCAGCCTGCAGCTCACCCGCGCCCAGGAGCAGGTGCTGCTCGCTCGCGGCGCGCAGCTCGCCGCCGAGACCACGCTCGAGGAGGCGCGCGCGGCGCGCGAGGGCGCACGCGCCGAGCTCACCTCACTCGAGGCGCTGCAGAGCGCGGCGCTGGCGGACCGTGCCGGGGAACCGGTTTGGCGGGCAGGCGAAGGTCTGGCCGGACGGCCGCGCCTCGCGGCATCCCTCGATGTCGAAGCCGGATGGGAGCGCGCGGTCGAGACCGCGCTCGGGGACTATCTCGAGGCGGTGTGCGTGCCGCGTCTCGAGGAGGTCGAGGCGGCGGTGGCAGCCCTCACCGCCGGACGCATCACCATCGTGGAGAGCGGCGCCGCGGCGCGGGGCGCGGCTCGCACGCTCGCCGCGCGGGTGTCAGGGCCGCCCGCGGCGCTCGCGCAGCTTGCGAGGGTGCGCACCGCCGAATCGCTCGGCGAGGCACTGCGCCGGCGCGGCTCGCTCGCCGAGGGCGAGTCCTTCATGACGTGCGAAGGCGAGTGGGTGGGGCGCGAGTGGCTGCGTATCGGCCGCGGTCCCGACCCACGCGCGGGCGTCATCGCGCGCGAGCGCCGGCTGGCCGGCCTGCGCGCCGCGGCTGGCGCCGCGGAGCAGCGCGCCGCGGTCGCGGAAGCGGCGCTGGCCGAGGCGCGCGGGTCGCTCACAGCGGCCGAGGCCGAGCGCGAGCGCGCCCAGGAAGCGATCCAGCAGGGTCAGGCTGAGTACGCGCAGCTCAAAGCGGCGCTCGAGGCCGGCCGCGCCCGTGCCGAGGAAACGAATCTGAGGGTTATGCGGCTCGAGCGCGAGGCGAGCGAGCTCGAGCGCGAGCAGTCGGCAGTTGCGGCCGCATTGACGCGCGCGCGTGAGGAGCTGGCACGGGCGAGCGCCGCGGCGGGTGCCCTGGCCGCCGAGCGCCCCGCGGTCGAGGCCGGGCGCGAGGCACGGCGCAGCGCGCTCGCCGAGGCACGCGCCGCCGCCCAGGCCGCGCAGCTCGCATGCCGCGACCTGCACGTGCAGGTAGAGACCCGCCGCTCCACCGAGGGCACGGTGACCGTGGGCTTGAGCCGCATGCTTGAGCAGCGCGAGCAGCTCACGCGGCGCCGCGCCGCGCTCGAAGAGGAGCTGGCCTCGGGAGACGAGCCGATCATTCAGGCGCAGGGGCGGCTCGGCGCCGCGCTCGAGCGGCGCCTCGGGGTGGAGACCGAGCTCGCGGAGGCGCGCGCGGCGCTCGAGGAGGCGGACACGGCCCTGCGCTCGCTCGACGAGGAGCGTCTCGCCGCCGAGCAGCGCGTCAGCACGGCGCGCGAGGCCATGGACGCGGCGCGCCTCGCTGCCCAGGAGACGCACGTGCGCCGCGCGGCGCTCGCCGAGCAGTTCGCGGAGACCCGCTGCGAGCTCGCTGAGGTGCTCGGGAGCCTCGCCCCGGAGGCGAGCGTCGCGGAGTGGGAGCTATCGCTCGCCGAGGCCAGAGCCGACATCGAGAAGCTCGGCCAGGTGAACCTCGCCGCGATCGAGGAGCTGAAGGATCAAACACAGCGCAAGGAGTACCTCGATCGCCAGTTCGCGGATCTCACTGCCGCGCTCGATACGCTCGCGGAAGCGATGCGGCGCATCGACCGCGAGACCCGCACGCGCTTCGAGGACACCTTCGAGCGCATCAATGCGGGGCTGCGCGACAAGTTCCCGCGGCTGTTTGGCGGCGGGCATGCCTATCTCGAGCTGGTCGGCGAGGACCAGCTGACCGCCGGGGTGACGGTGATGGCGCGGCCGCCAGGCAAGAAGAACAGCACCATCCACCTGCTCTCCGGTGGTGAGAAGGCGCTCACCGCGGTGGCGCTGGTGTTCTCGATCTTCGATCTCAACCCGGCACCGTTCTGCCTGCTCGACGAGGTCGACGCGCCGCTCGATGAGCACAACGTCGGACGCTTCTGTGACATCGTGCGCGACATGTCGAACCGCGTGCAGTTCGTGTTCATTACACACAACAAGGCCACCATGGAGCTCGCCTCGCAGCTGATCGGCGTCACCATGCAGGAGCCGGGCGTGTCGCGCCTGGTCACGGTCGACGTCGACGAGGCGGTGCGGCTGGCGGCGGTCTGAAGGCTATGGGCACTCAAGGGGTGCACCTGATGTCTGAGCTGCGCTGGTGGCTGCTGATCCTCGGGGTGCTGTTCTTCGTCGGCCTCACGCTCTTCGAGCTGCGCCGCCCGCGCCAGGCGCGCAGACGCGCGGCGCCGCCCGAGCCCACCCGCGCGCACGAGCCGCCCTTGCAGCTGCCCGAGATGCGCGCGCTCGAGCCGCTCGGCACAGCCACCCTGCCGCTCGTCGAGCTGCCCGAGGACACCGCGACCTTCCCGGTGCTGGAGGCGGCGGCGCTGCCCGAGACTCCCGCGCAGCCGCCGGCCTCCGCGGCGCCGGCTGAGCTCGAGGCGGAGGAACGGGCAGCGCTTGCGTCGGCCGCGCAGGAAGCGGCTCCTGTGGAAGCTAACTCCGACGTTTCGCCGGAGGGCGCGCCTTCAGACGAGCCGTCGGCGTCCGCCGAGGACGGCCCGAGGGTCGAATGGCCGCCGGACGATCAGCGCCGGGTCGTGGCGCTGCGGCTGGTGGCGCCGCAGCCGGAACGATTCGCCGGGCGCTCGCTGCGCCAGGCGCTCGCCGCAGAGGGCTTCGTGCTCGGGCGCTTCGACATCTTCCACAAGCCCGATGACGAGTGGCGCGCGGTCGTGAGCGCGGCCAGCCTCACACGGCCGGGAACCTTCGACGCCGAGACCATGGATTCGCAGCACTTCGGCGGCCTGTCGCTGTTTGCGGTGCTGCCGGGACCTAAGTCGCCGCCGCAGGCCTTCGGGAGCTGGTGACCACGGCGCGCAACTTGAACGACCGGTTGTGCGGGGTGTTGCAGGACGAGGGCGGTACGCCGCTCACTCCGGCGCGCATCGCGAGCCTGCGCGAGCGCCTGAGCAGCGGAACGCTCGCGTGACAGTGCGCCCGGCGGCGCGCGCCGCCGAGCTGCGTACGCAGCTGGCGGAGCACGACTACCGCTACTACGTGCTGGATGCACCGACGATCCCCGATGCGGAGTACGACCGGCTGATGGCCGAGCTGCGCGCGCTCGAGGCCGCGCATCCGGAGCTCATCACCCCGGACTCGCCGACCCAAAGGGTCTCCGGAACCCCGAGCGCCGCCTTCGGCGAGGTGGTGCACCGCCTGCCGATGCTGTCGATCGACAACGCCTTCAGCGAGGAGGACGTCGAGGCCTTCGATCGCCGCATCCGCGAGCGCCTCGGCCGCGAGGGTGAGCTCGGCTACGTGGCGGAGCCCAAGCTCGACGGCCTCGCCGTGAGCGTGCTGTACCGGCGCGGGCTCTTCGCCCAGGCGGCGACTCGCGGCGATGGTGTGACGGGCGAGGACGTCACCGCCAACGTGCGCACCATCCGCGCGGTTCCGCAGAAGCTCACGGGGCAGGCGCCGCCCCTCATCGAGGTGCGCGGGGAGGTGTTCATGCTCCTGAAGGGCTTCGAGCGCATGAACGCGCTGGCACGCGAGCGCGGCGAGAAGGTGTTCGTCAATCCGCGCAACGCCGCCGCCGGGAGCCTGCGCCAGCTCGACCCGCGCATCACCGCCGCGCGCCCGCTGCGCGCCTTGTTCTATGGTCTCGGAGTCCTCGAGGGTGCGCCTTACCCGCAAGGCCAGGCGCAGCTGCTCGCCTGGCTGCGTGCGCTCGGTCTTCCGGTGTCGCCGGACGCGCGAGCGGTGCGCGGTGTCGCCGGATGCCTCGCCTATTACCGCGAGATGGGCCGGCGGCGCAGCAGCCTCCCGTATCAGATCGACGGCGTCGTCTACAAGGTCGATGCGCGCGCCGACCAGGAACGCCTGGGCTTCGTCTCCCGCGCACCTCGCTGGGCCATCGCGCACAAGTTCCCGGCCGAAGAGGCGCTGACGGTGGTGAAGGACATCGAGTTCAACGTGGGTCGCACCGGGGCGCTCACCCCGATTGCGCGCCTCGAGCCGGTGTTCGTCGGCGGCGTAACGGTGAGCAACGTGACGCTGCACAACATCGACGAGATCCACCGCAAGGACGTGCGCGTCGGCGACACGGTCATCGTGCGGCGCGCCGGGGACGTCATTCCGGAGCTCGTGAGCGTGGTCCCGGAGCGCCGCCCCGCGGGCGCCCGGCGGGTGTCGCTCCCCGAGCGCTGTCCGGTGTGCGGCTCGCGCGTGCTGCGCGTCGAGGGCGAAGCGGTGGCGCGCTGCACCGGCGCCTTCACCTGCCGCGCGCAGCGCCAGGAGGCGCTCCGGCACTTCGCCAGCCGCCGGGCACTCGACATCGAGGGCCTCGGCGACAAGCTGGTCGAGCAGCTCATCGAGCGCGAGCTGGTGCGCTCGCCCGCCGATCTCTACCGGCTCACCGCCGCCGAGCTCGCCGGGCTCGAGCGCATGGGGGAGAAGTCCGCGGCGAATCTCGTCGCGGCGATCGCGAAGAGCAAGGACACGACGCTGCCGCGCCTGCTCTACGCTCTCGGTATCCGCGAGGTAGGCGAGGCCACGGCGCTCACGCTCGCGCGTCACTTCGGCACGCTGGAAGCGCTGATGCGTGCGAGCGCGGAGGAGATCCAAGCGGTCGAGGACGTGGGCCCGATCGTGGCGGCCCACATCGCCGCCTTCTTCTCCTCGGAAGACCATATCAAGGTCATCAAGGCGTTACGCAAGGAAGGCTTGAAGTGGCCTGAAGTCCCCCGCGCCCCCCAGGGGGCGGGCGCACCGCTCGCGGGACGCACCTTCGTGCTCACCGGAACGCTCGAGGGCATGACGCGCGAGGAGGCCGCGGAGGCGCTGAGCGCGCGCGGCGCGAAAGTGGCGGGGAGCGTATCGAAGAAGACGAGCTTCGTGGTCGCCGGAGCGGACGCGGGCTCCAAGCTCGCTCGCGCGCGCGAGCTCGGAATCCCGGTGCTCGATGAGCAGGAGCTGCGCGCGCTGCTGAAGGGCGGCTGAGGCGCGCCGCTCGGGCGGTCCGCGTCAGTTCTTCGGCGCGGCCGCCGGTGCAGCCGGCGCCGCCGCTGGCGTCGCGGCGGGCTCGGACGCCGGTGCCGGCGCGATCGCCGCCGGAGCCGCGGCCGCGGCTCCCGAGGCGCCCTGGTCGAGCGTCTTGGTAACCTGCGCGGTGCGCATCAGCTCGTCCATGTAGTTCTTGAACGTCTTTCTCTCGAGCTCCTGCTCGATGCGCGGCTTGCGCTGCTCGAAGGGCTGCGGCGTCAGCGGGCGCATCTCCACGAGCTGAATGATGTGCCAGCCGAAGGGCGTCTGCACCGGCGTCTTGGTGTACTCGCCCGGCTTCAGGGACTCGAGCGCCTTCATGAACTCCGGCGGCACCGACTCGGGACGGATCCAGCTCAGGTCCCCGCCGTTGTTCTTGGAGGGATCCATGGACTCCGCCTTGGCGAGGTCCTCGAATTTCTCACCGCGCGCGAGGCGCTGCACGAGCTTATCGGCGAACGGCTCGGTGGCCACGAGGATATGGCGGGCGTGGTACTCGCTCTTGGGCGCGGCGGCCACGTAGGCCTCGTACTCGGCGCGCAGCTGCGCGTCGGTCGGCTTCTTGTCCTTGAGGTAGTGGTCGCCGACCGCCTGGCCGAGTACGTTGAGTCGCGAGAGCTCGAGGATGTAGGCGGTGTCGCCACTCTTGTCGAGGCCCTGCTTGACGGCTTCCTGCGCGATCACCTCGCCGCGCACCATGTTATCGAGCAGCTTGCCGCGGATGTCGGGCGAGAGCTCCGCGGACGCTTTGCCGCTGACGTTCTTGACGTAAAACTCGTAGAAGTCCCGCGTGATGGGCCGGCCGTTCACGGTCGCTACCGACGGCGAGGTGTCGGCCGGCGCGGTGCTCGACTTCGGCTGGCAGGCGCTCAGGGCGCCGAGGGCTGCGGCCAGGAGGAGGAGGCGCGAAGGGTTCATGGTCATGGGGGGGGTTCCGGTGGTTGCGATGAGTCAGTGGTTCTCGTCGGCGGTGCGCGCCGTGATGTTGAGCGCGTGCACCGAGCTGCGCAGCAGGGGACTGAGCGCGGCGTACACCAGGCGGTGCCGCGCGAGCGGCGGATGGCCGCGGAAGACTTCCGACACCAGCAGTACGCGGTAATGCCCGCGGCCGGCTGCGTCGTGGCCGGCGTGGCGTGCGCCGTCGTCGATGATCTCGAGCCGGCTCGGCGCGAAGGCGCGTTCCAGCACGGCGCGCATCTCGGCCATCACCGCCTCACTCGCGCCGTCCATCGCCGCTCTCCAGGGCCTGCGGCGCCGCCGGTGCGGCGCGCGCGGCGAGCCACAGCACCTGCGCCAGCAGGAACAGCACCATGGCCACGAAGTCGACCAGCTTGAGGGCCACCCAGGCGCGCTCGCTCAAGTAGCGCAGCACCACGATGTTGAGCGCGCCGAGCAGGGCGTAGAACACGGCCCAGAGGAGATTCAAACGCCGCCACAGCGCCGCGCTGACGCGCACCTGCTCGCCGAAGCCTTGCGCGAGCGTGCCGCCGAGCAGCCGCTCGGTGAGCGTGCGCTCCCCGATCCAGAAGCTGCCGACGAAGGCGAGGCTCACCAGCCAGAAGAACACCGTCGGCTTCCACTGGATGAACGTCTTGTCGTGCAGCGCGAGGGTCGCGCCGCCGAAGATCAGCACCAGCACGGCCGACACCGCATGCATCGGCGGAATGCGCTTCAGGCGCAACCAGTCGAGCCCGAGCAGCACCAGCATTGCGACCATCAGCACCGCCGTGGCCGCGTACAGGCCGCCCAGGAAATACGCCACGACGAACGCGACGAGCGGCGCGAACTCGGTCAGAGCCTGCATGGGAGATTGGGGTGCGGGACCAACGGTGTACCGGACAAACGGCCGCGTATATTGTCACGGATGGCCGAGTTCCTCCAACTACACCCCGTCGATCCGCAGCTGCGCCTCATCCGCCGCGCCGCCGAGGTCGTGCGCGGCGGCGGGCTCATCGCCTATCCGACCGACTCCTGTTACGCCTTCGGCTGGCACCTGGGCGACAAGCGCCCGCTCGAGCGCGTGCGCCGCATCCGCCAGGCCGATCGTCATCACCACTTCACCATGGTGTGCGCGAGCCTCGCCGAAGTAGGACGCTTCGCCCACATCGAGACCTGGCAGTTCCGGATCCTCAAGGCCTGCCTGCCCGGCCCCTACACCTTTCTGCTGCGCGCCACGCGCGCGACGCCGCGTCGGCTGCAGCACGAGCGGCGTCGCACCATCGGTGTGCGCATTCCCGACCATCCGGTGCCGCGCCTGCTGCTCAAGGAGCTCGGCGAGCCGCTCATGAGCTCGACGCTGATGCTCGCCACGGATCCGCAGCCACTCACCGAGGCGCGCGAGATCGAGCGGCGCCTGGCGCACGAAGTCGACGCGATACTCGATGGCGGCGACTGCGGCGTCGTACCGACCACGGTGGTGGATCTCTCGATATCGCCGCCGGTCATCGTGCGCCAGGGCAAGGGCGCTCTCGGCCCGATCACCGGGCGTGCGCTATAATTCCCTGCGTGAGCCACGGCCGCACCCTGAAGACACCCGCAGTCCCGCTGCGGGGAGGCACGTGAGCTCGCCCGCGCCCTCCCGGCGCGTCCTCTCCGGCATGCGGCCAACGGGCCGGCTGCACCTCGGCAACTACCACGGCGCGCTGCGCAACTGGGTGGAGCTGCAGTACCAGTACGAGTGCTTCTTCATGGTGGCGGACTGGCACATGCTCACCACCGGCTACGACGACACCTCGCAGCTGCAGGAGCACGTGCGCGAGGTGTTGACCGACTGGCTGGCGGCGGGCCTGAATCCCGGGGTGGCGACGCTCTTCATCCAGTCGCACGTGCCCGAGCACGCAGAGCTGCACCTGCTGCTGTCGATGATCACGCCGCTCGGGTGGCTCGAGCGGGTGCCGAGTTACAAGGATCAGCAGGAGCAGCTCAAGGAAAAGGACCTCGCCACCTACGGCTTCCTCGGCTACCCGCTGCTGCAGAGCGCCGATATCCTGGTGTACCGCGCCGCCTACGTGCCGGTCGGCGAGGACCAGGTGGCCCACGTCGAGCTGACGCGCGAGATCGCGCGCCGCTTCAACCATCTCTACGGCCGCGAGGTGGACTTCGAGAGCCGGGCCGAAAAGGCCGTCAAGAGCCTCGGCTCGCGCAACGCGACCAACTACCGCTCGCTGCGCCGCAAGTTCCAGGAGAGCGGCGATGCGGAGGCGCTCGAGCGCGCCCGCGCCCTGGTCCACAGCAACAACCGCATCACGGTCGCGGACCGACAGCGGCTGCTCGGCTTCCTCGAGGGCACCGGCGTCACGATCCTGCCCGAGCCGCAGGTGCTGCTGACCGCGACCCCCAGGGTGCCGGGCCTCGATGGCCGCAAGATGTCGAAGTCCTATGGCAACACCATCGGCCTCCGGGAGGATCCCGAAGCGGTGGTGCAGAAGCTCAAGGCCATGAAGACCGATCCGGCGCGCGTGCGGCGCACCGATCCGGGCGACCCGGACAAGTGTCCGGTGTGGGACCTGCACAAGATCTACTCCGACGAGGCCACGCGCCAGTGGGTCAGCGAGGGCTGCCGCAGCGCCGGCATCGGCTGCCTCGAGTGCAAGCAGCCGGTGATCGACAAGATCGTCGAGGAGATCGGCGGCATGCGCCGGCGGGCGCAGGAGTTCGAGGATAACCCCGAGCTGGTGCGCGGCATCGTCGCCGAGGGGGCCGAGAAGGCGCGCGCCGCCGCGCGCGAGACGCTCGACGAGGTCCGCCGCACCATGCATCTGCGCGCCGACTGATGAAACCCAAGCTCACCGTCGTCGTGTCGAACGCCCCGGCAACGGCTGTCGCCCCGGAAGGCGCGCCGGAGCAGGTGGAGATGCCGTTCGCGGTCGTGAACGGTGAGCCGTTCGCGGAGCTGCCGCGCGACCTGTACATCCCGCCGCAGGCGCTCGAGGTCTTCCTCGAGGCCTTCGAGGGGCCGCTCGACCTGCTGCTGTACCTGATCCGCCGCCAGAACCTCGACATCCTCGACATTCCGCTCGCCGAGATCACCCGCCAGTACATGCAGTACATCGAGCTGATGCACGAGCTGCAGCTCGAGCTCGCCGGGGAGTACCTGGTGATGGCCGCAACGCTCGCCGAGATCAAGTCGCGCATGCTGCTGCCGCGGCCGCCGAGCGCGGGCGAGGAGGGCGAGGATCCGCGCGCCGAGCTGGTGCGCCGCCTGCAGGAGTACGAGCGCTTCAAGCGCGCCGCGCAGGAGCTCGATGCGCTGACGCGGCTCGAGCGCGACGTGTGGGCCACGTCGGCGGAGCTGAAAGAGCGGCGCGTGGTGCGCACGCTGCCGCAGGTGACGCTGCAGGAGATGCTGGTGGCCTTCAAGGACGTGGTGGCGCGGGCGGAGATGTTCGCCCACCACCATATCGAGCGCGAGCAGCTCTCGGTCGGCGAGCGCATGAGCGACATCCTCGCCCAACTCGCCACGGCGGGCTTCGTCGAGTTCATGCGGCTGTTCCGTCCGGAGGAGGGCCGCATGGGCGTGACGGTCACCTTCGTGGCGATTCTCGAGCTGCTGCGCGAGGGTCTGATCGACATCGTGCAGGCCGAGGCCTATGCGCCACTGCACGTGCGCGCGGCGAGCGCCGGACGCACGCTGCACCTGGTCGCCGACCACGACTCCGAGGACGAGGATCCCGCATGAACCCCTCTCATCTGCGTAACATCATCGAGGCGGCGCTGCTCGCCGCGGGCCAGCCGCTGCCGGTAGCCGAGCTCGCGCGGTTGTTCGATGAGGCCGGGCGCCCGAGCACCCAGCAGCTGCAGGCGGCGCTCGAGGCGCTGGCGGCGGAGTACGCCGGCCGCGGCATCGAGCTCAAGCACACGGCGGGCGGCTACCGCATCCAGGTGCGGCGCGAGCTGGCGGCGGAGATCTCGCGGCTGTGGCCGGAGCGGACCGTGCGCTACTCGCGGGCACTCCTCGAGACACTGGCGCTCATCGCCTATCGCCAGCCGATCACCCGCGCCGAGATCGAGGCGGTCCGCGGCGTCGCCGTCAATCCCAACATCATCCGCACCATGATCGAGCGCAGCTGGGTGCGGGTGGTCGGGCATCGCGACGTACCAGGGCACCCGGAGCTGCTCGGCACGACGCGCGAGTTCCTCGACTACTTCGGCTTGAAGAGCCTCGATGAGCTGCCGGCGCTTGCGGAGCTCAAGGCGATGGGCGACATCAACGTGCAGCTCGCGCTCGCCGGGGAGGAGGCGCCCGGCGCCGAAGCCGGCGGCGCCGGCGGTAGCGCCGCCGAGGCCACTGAGGGCGAGGAGGCTGCGGAGGACGAGGAACTGTCGTCCGCCGGAACCGAGGGCTCGCACGAGCTGGTCGCCGCTTCCTACGATCCGGACGGCTGATGCGGCGCGGCCCCGCGGCTGCGCGGCCCCGGGCTCCCGCGGCGCCGGCCGCCGCGGGCTCAAGTCCCGAGCGCTTGCAGAAGCTGCTGGCGCGGTTGGGTCTTGCCTCGCGGCGCGAGGTGGAGGCCTGGATCCGCGCGGGCCGCCTCACCGTGAACGGCGCGGTGGCGACGCTCGGCAGCCGCGCCACGGCCGCCGACCAGGTGAGGCTCGACGGACGGCTGGTACGCACGCGCGCAGCTCCCGGCGGCGCCCACGTATTTCTCTGTCACCGCTCCCCGGGCGAGGCGCTCTCGAACGTCACCGCACGGCTGCCGAGTCGCGCCGGCCGGCGCTTCATTGCCGTCAGCCCCATGCCGCGCGCCGATGGCGGACTCGAGCTGGTCACGTCCGACGGCGCTCTGGCGCTCAGGCTGCAGCGGCGCGTGCACGCCTGGGGAAGCGAATTCGGCGTGCGGGTGCGCGGCGAGCTCGGTGAAACGCAGCTTGCCGGTGTCGTGGGCGGCGAGCTCGACGGCGGCAGGCAGCTCGCGGTCGAGCGCTGCGCGCCGGCCGGCGGCGAGGGTGCGAACCGCTGGTACACGTTGAGCGTGCGCGGCGCGAGCGGCAAGCAAGTGCGCCAGCTCCTCGAGCGTCAAGGCGTGCTCGTGAGCCGTGTGCTGCGCACGCAGCTCGGACCCATTGCGCTCGGGCGCGCGCTCTCGCGCGGTCAGGCGCGCGAGCTCGAGCCCGAGGAGCTCGCCGGGTTGCTCGCGCCCTGAGCATCGAAAGCCCGTCCGGTGACGCCGCGGCTGGCGGGACCGAGGAGCGCGAGGTAGGGACCGGTCAGCGTCTCCGGGGCCGGCACCGTGGCGAAGTCCTCTGCCGGATAGGCCAGACGCCGCAACGCGGTGCGCGCAGGGCCCGGGTTGAGGGTATTCACGCGGATGGCGCTCGTGCCCTCGAGCTCGTCGGCGAGCACCTGTGAAAGCCCCTCCAGGGCGAACTTCGAGACCGCGTAGGCACCCCAGTAGGCGCGGCCTCGCCGCCCGACGCTGCTCGCGGTGAAGACGACGGAGGCGTCGGCGGACTTCTTCAGCACCGGCAGCAGCACCTGGGTGAGGGCAAAGGCCGCCGTGAGGTTGACGTGCAGCACGCGACACCAGGTCGGCACGTCGTAGTGCTCGATGGGCGCGAGTGTCCCGAGGAGTGCGGCGTTGTGCAGCACGCCGTCGAGCCGCCCGTAGCGCTCATTGAGCGCTGCGGCAAGGGCGTCGTAGTCGGGCGCGAGCGCGCGCTCGAGATCGAGCACGCCGATGCTGGCCTCGGGCGCACCGCTGGCGGCGATCTCGGCATGCACCGCCTCGAGCTTGCTTTCGTTGCGGCCGATGAGGACCACGGTGGCGCCGTGCCGTGCGCAGGCGACCGCGACGGCGCGCCCGAGCCCGCCGGTCGCCCCGCTGATGGCGATCACGTGCCCGCTGAGCTCGTCGGGGCGCGCGCGGTGCGCGCGTGGATCGAAACTGCCGGTCATGCCCTTGGTCTCACTCAAGTGCGAACCGCCCGCCGCTCGCCCTGCGCGCCGCCCGCCAGGCGCGCCAGCCGTCGAGGAAACCCTCATCGTCTCCTTGCGGCGGCGTGTGCGGCAAGCGCCGCTCGGCGCGGCGCGACCCGGCCGAGCCGATGGCCGCCCATACCATGAGCGCACGGAGCGCGGGCTGGGCGGCCGGCGGCAGGGCGCGTACCGCGGCGGCGAGCTCCGCGCGCAGCAGCGCGTGCCGCTTGCGCAGGAGAGCCGCCAGCGCGGCCGGCCACGGCGGCCGCGCGAGGCACGCCGGATCCACGGGAGCGCGGGTGAGCTCGTCGATCGGCAGGCGCAGGCGTCCGGCGCGCGCATCCGGCGCGAGGCGACTCAGCAACTCCCCCTGGCGCAGCGCCGCGCCGAGAGCGCGGGCGGCGGCCGGATCGAGCTCGGGTGAGGCGAGGCGCGCGAGCGGGACGATCATCGCCTCCGCCCAGCGAGCACAGTAGGCGCGAAGCTCCTGCCGGGTCTCAAAGGTGGCCGCAGCGAGATCCCACTCCGCCGCGTCCACGAGGCCGCCGAGTCCGGCGAGGGCGGTGAGGTCGCCGCCGGCGAAGCAGGCGAGGGCGGCCTGAGTCAGCGGATGAGTCGGCTTGCCTGCGGCGCAGCGGGCGCATTCTGCGCGCCACCACTCGAGCCGCACATGGGCGACCTGGTGATCTACCCCGGCCTTCAGGCTCGCGCCGATCTCGCCCTCGACGGCGAGGAGCGCCGCGAGCAGCGGCCGCTGCAGCGGCGGCGAGTAGAGCCAGGCCAGAGCCCGTGCGCTGGACGCCTCGGGCCGCGCAGGCGTCATTCGGTGCCGGCCGGCGGCTCGGCGAGCGTCGGCGCCTCGCTCGCTCGTGCGAGCTGCGTCACCTGCTCGAGCACCGGCAGAGGCGCATCCGTGGTCACGCCGAGCTCGGTGAAGCGGCGTGCCTGTGGCAGCACCTGCCGCTCGAGCGACCCGACCGCGGCGTTATAGGCCTCCACCGCCGAGGCGAGGCGCTGCCCCATGCGCGCGAGGTGGCCGTCGAAGCTCGCCAGTCGCCGGTACAGCTCCTGGCCCAGGTCACGGATGATCGCCGCGTTGTGCGCAACCTCCGACTGACGCCAGCCGTACGCGACGGTCTTCAGCAGCGCGACGAGTGTCGAGGGCGTGGTGATGATCACATTCTGCGCGAGCGCGCTCTCGAGCAGCTCCGGCCGCTCGGCGAGCGCCGCGGACAGGAACTGGTCACCCGGCAGGAACAGCACCGCGAACTCGGGACTGCGCTCGAACTGGCTCCAGTAGCTCTTGGCGGCGAGATCGCGCACCCTTGCTTCGACCTGCTGCGCGTGGCGCCGGAGCGCGAGGGTGCGCTCCTCGTCGCTCGGGGCTTCGAGCGCGGCGAGATAGGCATCGAGCGGCGTCTTGGCGTCGATCACCAGGTCGCGCGCGTCGGGCATGTGCACCACGAGGTCCGGACGCAGAGCGCCGTCCTCGCCCACCACCCGCAGCTGCTCGGTGAAATCGCAGTGCTCGGTGAGGCCGGCGAGCTCCACCAGGCGCCGCAGGGTGAGCTCGCCCCAGCGGCCGCGTACCTCCGGGCGGCGCAGCGCCGTCACCAGATTGCGAGTCTCGCGCGAGAGCTGCGCCTGCCCGCCGCTCAAGGCTTCGATCTGCGTGCGCAGGGAGGCGAAGGCCTCGCGCCGCTCGCGCTCGAGCGCGAGCACCTGAGACTCGGCGCGCGCCAGCGCCGTGCGCAGCGGCTCCACGAGCTGCGCGATGGCCGTCTCGCGCTCCTTGAGCGCCCCCGCAGCGATCACCTGGTCGCGGCCGAGCGCCTCGCGCGCCAGCTGCAGGAAGAGCTTGCTGTTCGAGTGCAGCGCCTCTCCGGCGAGCGAGTCGAAGGCGGCGCGCAGCCGCGTCTCGGACTGCTCGAGGAGCCTCAGGCGGTCGGCATCCTGCGCGGCGGCCGATTCCAGCCGCACCCGCGCCGCGGTCAGCTCGAGGTGCAGCGTCCCGATGCGGCGCGCGGCGCGCAGCTGCACGATGAGGCCGCCGAGAAGCACTCCGGCGAGGAGCCCGGCGGCGGCGGCCAGGACGAGCGCGGTTGGGGCACTCACCGGGCGCGACTCAGCGGGTGAAGCAGGCGAGGTAGTTCACCGCGACGTTGCCGCTCAGCGCGGCGTGGCTGGTGAAGGGATTGAGCTCGATGCCGGCGAGGTCCCGCAACTCGAGCCCCGCGTCGCGGGCCCAGCGCGAGAGCTCCGCGGGGCGGATGAGGCGCTCGTACTCGTGAGTGCCGCGCGGCAGGAGCCTGAGCAGGTACTCCCCGGCAAGGATCGCCAGGAGGAAGGAGCGGAGGTTGCGGTTGAGCGTCGACACGATGAGCGCGCCGCCCGGTCGCACGAGGGCGGCCAGGGTCCTCACCATGGCGGCCGGCTCGGGCACGTGCTCGAGCATCTCCATGCAGGTGACGGCGTCGAAGCCGCCCGCATCGGCCGGCAGCAAGGTCGCCGCCTCGCACAGCCGATAGTCGATACTCAGCGCGGATTCCGCGGCGTGCAGCCGCGCGACCTCGATCATGCCGGGCGCCAGGTCGATGCCGGTGACCCTGGCCCCCGCGCGGCACAGCGCCTCGGCGAGCAGTCCGCCGCCGCAACCCACATCGAGCACGCGCGCGCCGGCGAGCGGCACGCGGGCGGCGATGAACTGCGCGCGCACCGGGTTCAACAGGTGCAGCGGGCGAAACTCTCCCTGGGGGTCCCAGAAGCGGGCCGAGACCGCGTCGAACTTGCCGAGCTCGCCGGGATCGGCGTTGGCGGTGCGGGTGGCTTCAGGACTCAGCATGAGGAGTTCGTGGCTCGGCAGCGCGCAGTATATCGGCGCGGCGCACGGCATGCGCGGGGCCCGCACCCCGCGGGGCGTAGAATTGCCGGCGTGCAACGCCCAATAAAAAGGAGCATGTCATGCCCAAGTATCTCATCGAAGGCACCTACACGGCTGAAGGCCTGCGCGGCCTGCACAAAGACAGGGCCTCGGGACGCAAGCAGGCGGTCATCAAGGCAGTGGAGAGTCTCGAAGGCAAGGTCGAGAGCCTGTATTTCGCGCTCGGCGAGCGCGACGTCGTGGTGATCGCCGAGCTGCCGGATGCGGTGAGCGTCGCGGCCCTGTCGCTCGCCGCCTCGTCCACCGGACTGGTGAGGACCCAGATCACCGCGCTTCTCAGTGTCGAGGAGACGGATCGGGCGCTCGGCAAGAAGCTCAGCTATCGCGCGCCGGGCGCTTAAGCAGCAACGCGCCGCCGCGGCGGCGGGCAGCGTCGCGTCGCGGCTTGACAGGGAGCGCCGGACACGCTCCACGCGGGTCCGCGGAAGGCGGCCGGAAGGGGGCTTCATGCTAGAATTTCCCCTTTATTTCCACGGCCCGAACGGGCTCCCTACCGATAGTGAATGGCTGAGATCGCCCGCGAAATTCTGCCGGTCAGTCTCGAAGAGGAGATGCGGCAGTCCTATCTCGACTATGCCATGAGCGTGATCGTCGGGCGTGCGCTGCCCGACGTGCGCGATGGACTGAAGCCCGTGCACCGGCGCGTGCTGCACGCCATGCGCGAGCTCGGCAACGACTTCAACAAGCCCTATAAGAAGTCGGCGCGCGTCGTCGGCGACGTCATCGGCAAGTACCACCCGCACGGCGACACTGCCGTGTACGACACCATCGTGCGCATGGCGCAGCCGTTCTCCATGCGCTATCTGCTGGTCGACGGGCAGGGCAATTTCGGCTCGGTGGACGGCGATTTGCCGGCCGCCATGCGCTACACCGAGGTGCGCATGTCGCGCATCGCGCACGAGCTGCTGGCCGACATCGACAAGGAAACCGTCGACTTCGTCCCCAATTACGACGAGAGCGAATCCGAGCCCTCGGTGCTGCCGACGCGCATCCCGAACCTGCTGGTGAACGGCCAGACCGGCATCGCGGTCGGCATGGCGACCAACATTCCGCCACACAACCTCACCGAGACGGTCAACGCGTGCCTGGCGCTGCTCGACGACCCGGCGCTGCCGCTCGCGTCCATCATGCAGCACATGCCGGGGCCCGACTTCCCCACCGGCGGCATCATCAACGGCGCCCAGGAGATCGCCACCGCCTACCGCACCGGGCGCGGGCGGCTGTCGGTGCGCGCCAAGGTGAGCATCGAGGACCTCGGCCGCGGCGACCGCCAGGCGATCGTGGTCAGCGAGCTTCCCTACCAGGTGAACAAGGCGCGCCTCATCGAGCGCATCGCGGAACTGGTGCGCGAGAAGCACCTCGAGGGCATCGCCGCCGACGGCCTGCGCGATGAGTCCGACAAGGACGGGATGCGCATCGTCATCGAGCTCAAGCGCGGCGAGGTGAGCGAGATCGTCCTCAACAATCTCTACGCGCAGACGCCGATGGAGACGGTGTTCGGCATCAACATGGTGGCCCTGCAGGACGGGCAGCCGAAGCTGATGTCGCTCAAGGAGATGCTGGAGGCCTTCATCCGGCACCGCCGCGAGGTCGTCACCCGCCGCACCATCTACGACCTCGGCAAGGCGCGCGAGCGCGCGCACATCCTCGAGGGTCTCGCGGTCGCGCTCGCCAACATCGACGAGGTGATTGCGCTCATCAAGGCGGCGCCGGCTCCGCCTGAGGCGCGCGCCGCGCTGCTCGGGCGCACCTGGCCGCCGGGACTGGTGACGGAGCTCCTGGCGCGCGCCGGCGCGATCTCGACGCGTCCGGCGGGCCTGGCCGCGGACTTCGGACTGAACGGCGGCGGCTACCGCCTCTCCGAGGCGCAGGCGCAGGCGATCCTCGACATGCGGCTGCACCGGCTCACCGGCCTCGAGCGCGACAAGATCATCGAGGAGTACCGCGGGCTGCTCGAGCAGCTGCGCGATCTTTCCGACATCCTCGCGCGGCCCGAGCGCCTCACCCAGGTGGTGCGCGGCGAGCTCTTCGAGGTGCGCGACTCCTACGGCGACCCGCGACGCACCGAGATCAACCGCGATCACCTGAATCTCACCACCGAGGATCTGATCGAGCCCCAGGACGTGGTGGTGACCTTGTCGCACGCCGGCTATGCCAAGGCGCAGCCGCTCACCGAGTACCAGACGCAGCGGCGCGGCGGCCGCGGCAAGACCGCGACCGCGGTCAAGGACGAGGACTTCGTCGAGAAGCTGTTCGTCGCCCACACCCACGACACCGTGCTGTGCTTCTCCAACCGCGGCAAGGTCTACTGGCTCAAGGTCTACGAGCTGCCGCAGGCCGGCCGCGGCGCGCGCGGCAAGCCGATGGTCAACCTGCTGCCGCTGGGCGAGGGCGAGAAGATCAACGCACTGCTGCCGGTGAAGCAGTATGACGAGCAGCACTTCGTCTTCATGGCGACGCGCGCCGGCACCGTGAAGAAGACGCCGCTGGCGGCGTTTTCGCGGCCGCGCTCGAGCGGCATCATCGCGGTGGACCTCGCCGACAACGACCAACTGGTCGGCGTCGCAATCACCGACGGCGACCGCGAGATCATGCTGATCTCGAGCGGCGGCAAGGCGATCCGCTTCCACGAGCGCGAGGTGCGCTACATGGGGCGCGAAGCGGCCGGCGTGCGCGGCATCCGCCTCGGCACCGGTCAGGACCTCATCGCGCTCATCGTCGTGGGGGAAGGCGAGGTGCTCACTGCTTCCGCCGCCGGCTACGGCAAGCGCACGCCGCTGCAGGACTTTCCGGTCCACGGCCGCGGCGGCCAGGGCGTGATCGCGCTGCAGACCGGAGGCCGCAACGGCGACACGGTCGCGGCGCTGCAGGTGCTGCCGGGCCAGGAGATCATGCTGATCAGCTCCACCGGGACGCTCGTGCGCACTACCGTAGATGAGATTTCCGTGCAGGGACGCAATACCCAGGGAGTGCGGCTGATTCGGCTCGGCGAAGGCGGGGAGCGGCTGGTCGGCATCGAGCGCGTCGAGAGCCTCGAGTCCGGCGAGGGTGAGGCCGAGGCGGCGGCGGCCACGGACCCGGCGCCCGGCGCGCCGGGAGTCAGCTCCTGAGGTTCTGAAGCTCCCGTGCGCGCATTCAATTTCGCTGCGGGGCCGGCCACGCTGCCCGTGGAAGTCCTCGAACAGGCCCGTGAGGAGCTCACCGACTGGCAGGGCCTGGGCGCCTCGGTGATGGAGATCAGCCATCGCGGCAAGCCCTTTCTCGCCATGGCGCGCGCCGCGGAGAGCGATCTGCGCGAGCTGCTGGCCGTTCCGGCGAACTACCGCGTGCTCTTCATGCAGGGGGGCGCGGCGGCGCAGTTCTCCGCCGTCCCGCTCAACCTGGCAGCGGCGGATGCCACCGTCGACTACCTGAATACCGGCCACTGGTCGACGCGGGCGATCCACGAGGCACGGCGCCTGATCGGGCACGTGAACGTAGTCGCGGACGAGGCGGCGTCTAAGTACACGACGGTGCCGGACCGGGAGGCGCTCCAGCTCACCCGCGGCGCGGCCTACGTCCACTACACCCCGAACGAGACCATCGGCGGAGTCGAGTTTCCCTACGTGCCCGAGACGGGCGGCGTGCCGCTGGTCGCCGACATGTCCTCCACCATCCTGTCGCGCCCGATCGAGGTGGCGAAATTCGGGCTCATCTATGCCGGCGCGCAGAAGAACATCGGCCCCTCGGGGCTCGTGGTCGTGATCGTGCGGGAGGAGCTCCTCGGCCGCGCCCGCAAGGACGTCCCGGCGGTGTGGAGCTATCAGGCGGTGGCGCAGGAGGACTCGATGTTCAACACGCCGCCGACCTTTTCCTGGTATCTCGCCGGCCTCATCTTCAAGTGGCTCAAGGCCCAGGGAGGTCTCGTGGCGATGGCTGAGCGCAACCGCGTGAAGGCCGAGCGGCTCTACGCCGCGATCGACGGCTCCGGGTTTTACGCCAACCCGGTGGCGCGCTCGTGCCGCTCGTGGATGAACGTGCCGTTCACGCTCGCCAAGCCCGCGCTCGAGGGCGCCTTCCTCGCGGAAGCGCGCGCCGCCGGACTCATCAATCTCGAAGGCCACCGCTCGGTCGGCGGCCTGCGCGCCAGCATCTACAACGCCATGCCAATCGCCGGGGTCGAGGCGCTCATCGCCTTCATGAAGGACTTCGAGCGCCGTCACGGCTGAGGGCGCGCGCGTCATGACCTTCCGCATCCTCACCCTGAACCACATCAGTCCGCGCGGCCTCGAGCGGCTGCCGCGCGAGCTCTACGAGGTCGGTCCCGACATCGCCGACCCGGACGCGATCCTGGTGCGCTCGGCCGAACTCAGTGCCGAGGGCGTAGCGCCCAGCGTGCGCGCCATCGCCCGCGCCGGGGCGGGTGTCAACAATATCCCCGTGGAGGCCATGAGCCGGCGCGGTGTCCCGGTGTTCAACACCCCGGGGGCGAACGCCAACGCCGTCAAGGAGCTGGTGCTCGCGGGCCTGCTGCTCGCCGCGCGCAACCTGGGTCCCGCGTGGCTCTTCACCCGTGCCCTCAAGGGGGACGACGAGGCGCTCGAGCGGGAAGTGGAGCGCGGCAAGAAGCAGTTCGTCGGCTTCGAGCTCCCGGGACGCACGCTCGGCGTCGTCGGCCTCGGGGCGATCGGCGTCGAGGTGGCGAATTCCGCGCTTGCGCTGGGCATGAAGGTCCTGGGCTACGACCCGCAGATCACCGTGCAGCGCGCCTGGCAGCTGTCGGCGAGCGTCGAGCAGGCCTTATCGCTCGAGGACCTGTTCGCACGCGCGGATGCCATCACGGTGCACGTGCCGCTCAACGACGCCACCCTGGGGCTCGTCAACGCGCGGCGCCTGGCGCTCATGAAGCCGGGCGGGACGCTGCTCAACTTCGCGCGCGCCGGCATCGTCGACGATGCGGCGGTGATCGCCGCGCTGGATTCCGGGCGGCTGCGCGGCTACGTGTGCGACTTCCCCAACAACGCCCTCAAGGACCACCCGCGGGTGGTGACTCTGCCGCATCTCGGCGCCTCGACGGGCGAGGCGGAGGAGAACTGCGCCATCATGGCGGCGGAGCAGTTGCGCGAGTTCCTCGAGAACGGCAACGTCAGGAACAGCGTCAACTACCCGGAGGCGGTGCTGCCGCGGCTGCCGGGCACGACGCGCATAGGTATAGCCAACCGCAACGTGCCGAACATGGTGGGCCAGATCTCCACCGCGCTGGCACAGCACCGTATCAACATCGCTGATCTTCTCAACAAGTCGCGCGGCGAGTACGCCTACACCCTGATCGATGCGGACGGCGTGCTGGGCGCGGAGCTGCTGGTCGAGCTCCGCGCCATCGACGGCGTGCTGTCGGCGCGCATCCTATGAGGAAGCCGCGCCTCAGGCCCGCCTCCCGCAAAGCGGCACCTGCCGGGGCGCCGCATGTCACGCGTCCCGACCTCGAAGAAATGCGCGGCCGCATCGACGCGGTCGATGTCGAGATCCAGCGCCTGATCAGCGAGCGCGCCCGTCTCGCGCAGCTGGTGGGCATCTCCAAGAGCGGCGCCGCGGGACGCACCGTGGACTTCTACCGCCCGGAGCGCGAGGCCCAGGTGCTGCGTGCCGCGCGCGAGCGCAACGCCGGGCCGCTGCGCGACGAGGAGGTGCTGCGGCTCTTTCGCGAGATCATGTCGGCGTGCCTCGCGCAGCAGGAGCCGCTCAAGGTGGCGTTTCTGGGTCCGGAGGGCACCTTCACGCAGACGGCGGTATTCACGCACTTCGGGCACTCGGTACGCGCCTTGCCGCTCGCCTCGATCGACGAGGTGTTCCACGAGGTCGAGGCCGCGCATGCCGACTTCGGCGTGGTGCCGATCGAGAACTCCACCGAGGGCACGATCAACCACACGCTCGACCGCTTCCTGACCTCGCCCCTGAAGATCTGCGGTGAGGTCGAGCTGCGCATCCGCCATCATCTGATGGGCGCCATGAGCGAGCTGCCGCGCATCGAGCGCATCTGCTCGCACCCGCAGTCCCTCGCCCAGTGCCGCGTGTGGCTCGAGGAGCACCTGCCGGGGGTCGAGCAGGTGCCGGTCGCGAGCAACGCCGAGGGAGCACGGCGCGCGAGAGATGAGAAGGGCAGCGCCGCCATCGCCGGCGAGACCGCGGCGGAGGTCTACGGGCTGAAGATCCTCGCCGCCGAGATCGAGGACCGGGCCGACAACACGACGCGCTTCCTGGTGCTCGGGCGCAAGCTCTTCAAGCCGAGTGGCGCCGACCGCACCACGCTCCTGGTGTCGGTCGGCCACACGGATGCGCCGGGGGCGCTCTACCGGCTGCTCGAGCCCCTGGCGCGGCACAAGGTGAGCCTGACCCGTATCGAGTCGCGCCCCTCGCATCGGCGCAAGTGGGACTACGTGTTCTTCATCGACTTCGAAGGCCACGCCGAGGAGCGGCATGTGAAGAAGGCGCTTGCGGCGCTCAAGCGCCGGGCGTCGCTGTTCCGGGTGCTCGGCTCCTACCCGCGGGCGGTGCAATGAGCGCGCCGGCGCGCTACCGCGTGCTCCCCGGCGGCCACGTGGCCGGCACCCTCACCGTGCCAGGCGACAAGTCGATCTCGCACCGGGCGCTCATGCTCGGCGCGATCGCCGAGGGCGACACCCACGTCACGGGCTTTCTCGCCGGCGAGGACTGTCTCGCGACCGCGCGCGCTCTCGGTGAGCTCGGCGTGCGGATGGAATGGCCGCGGGATACCGAGGTGCTGGTGCACGGCGTCGGCCCGCGAGGGCTCAGGCCGCCGACGGTTCCGCTCGACATGGGCAACGCCGGCACGGCGATGCGTCTCTTCACGGGACTCCTCGCGCCGCAGAGCTTCAACTCCACGCTCGTCGGCGACGAGTCGCTGATGCGGCGGCCGATGCAGCGCGTGGTGGTGCCGCTGGCGATGATGGGGGCGCAGATCCGCACCCACGATGGGCGCCCGCCGGTCGAGATCCGCGGGACGCCGCACCTGCGGGCCATCCACTACAGCCTGCCGGTGGCGAGCGCGCAGGTGAAATCTGCAGTGCTGCTCGCCGGGCTGGCCGCCGCCGGGCGCACCCGGGTCACCGAGCCCGCCCCCTCGCGCGATCACACCGAGCGCATGCTCACCGCCTTCGGCGTCGAGCTCGAGCGCGAGGGGCGCAGCATCGCGCTCGACGGCGGACAGACCTTGAAGGGTACCGCGGTCGCGGTGCCGGCGGACTTCTCCTCGGCGGCGTTCTTCATCGTGGCCGCCTGCCTCGCCGGGAGCCCGAGCCTCACCCTCACCAACGTGGGAGTGAACCCGACGCGCATCGGGCTCCTCGAGCTGCTGCGCCGCATGGGGGCCGACATCCGCGTGCACGCGCGCCCCGCCGGTCGCGCGCCCGGCGCCGAGCCGGTCGCGGACCTCGAGATTCATCCGAGCCCGCTGCACGGCATTACCGTGCCCGAGGCCGAAGTGCCGCTCTCCATCGACGAGTTTCCGGTGTTCTTCGTGGCCGCCGCGTGCGCGACGGGCGAGACCCTGGTCCGCGGGGCGCTCGAGCTGCGCGTCAAGGAGAGCGATCGGCTCGCCGCCATGGCGGCGGGCCTCGAGGTGCTCGGCGTGGAGCACCAGCTGCTTCCCGACGGGCTCTGGCTGCGCGGCGCCGAGCGGCTCACCGGGGGCACGATCGACAGCCGCGGCGATCACCGCATCGCGATGGCCTTCGCGGTGGCGGCGCTGCGCGCCGCGGCGCCGATCGAGATCCTCGACGTCGCCAACGTCGCCACCTCGTTCCCCGGCTTCGTGGATACCGCCCGCGCCGCCGGCTTGCGTATCGAAGGGCTCTGACCCACGCTCCCTCGAAGGATGTCCGTTTCCTCCTCCTGTCCCGTCGTCACCATCGATGGCCCGAGCGGCTCAGGCAAGGGCACGATCAGCCGTGCCGTCGCGCGCCATGCGGGCTGGCATCTGCTCGACAGCGGCGCGCTCTACCGCCTGGTGGCGCTCGCCGGCGCGAGCGCCGGCATTGCGCCTCATGACGCCGCACGCCATGCCGAGGTGGCTCGGACCATGCGGGTCACCTTCGGCTCCCGGCCCGATGGGGAGGAGCGGGTGCAGCTCGACGGCCGCGACGTGAGCTCCGAGATCCGCGCCGAGACGGCCGGCGCAGGGGCTTCCCGCGTCGCGGCCTGGCCGGAGGTCCGCGAGGCGCTCCTCGAGCGCCAGAGGGCCTTCGCGCAAGCCCCCGGCCTGGTGGCCGACGGACGGGACATGGGCACGGTGGTCTTTCCGGCGGCCGACCTCAAGATATTCCTCACGGCAACCGCCGAAGAGCGGGCCCTCCGCCGCTATAAGCAGTTGAAAGACAAGGGGTCCGATGTTAGCCTTGCCGCCCTTTCGCGCGAGATAGCCGAGCGGGACCTGAGGGATCAGACCCGCCAGGTCGCCCCGTTGCGTGCGGCGCCCGATGCTCAGCAGATCGACTCGACCGGTCTCAGCATCGAGGCGGTCGTTGCCCGGGTGCTGGACCTGGGAGCCGCTCGTCGCCTGTGGCCTTGAGCCGCTCGCTTTAAGTCACGCGCGGAGGTTATGTGAGGTGGGTGCCTGCAGGATGCGGGTGCCTGTTACGTTTTCCTGGGCTCCCAGGGATGGGGTCCAGAGGTCGCACGCACCGCGTGCAAAGTGAAGGTATGTCAGAAAGTTTTGCCCAGCTCTTCGAGCAAAGTCTAGCCAATCAGCGCATCCGCCCCGGCATGCTCCTCACGGGGCTCGTGGTGGACGTCACCCCGGACGTCGTCATCGTCAACGTGGGCCTGAAGTCCGAAGCGGTCATTCCGCTCGAGCAGTTCAAGAACGAGCGCGGTGAGGTCGAGGTCAAGGCCGGCGATCAGGTGGAGGTCGCCCTCGACTCGGTCGAGGACGGCACCGGCGAGACCCGCCTGTCGCGGGAGAAGGCGAAGCGCGCCCGCACCTGGACGCGGCTCGAGGAGGCGTTCAACAAGTCCGAGATCGTCACCGGTGTCATCACCGGCCGCGTCAAGGGGGGCTTCACGGTCGAGATCGAGAACGTGCGGGCCTTCCTGCCGGGCTCGCTCGTCGACGTGCGCCCGGTGCGCGACACCTCGTACCTCGAGGGCAAGCCGCTCGAGTTCAAGGTCATCAAGCTCGACCAGAAGCGCAATAACGTGGTGGTGTCGCGCCGCGCGGTCGTCGAGCAGGAGTTCTCCGCCGAGCGCTCGGCGCTCCTCGACAACCTGCAGGAAGGCTCCGTCGTGCGCGGCACGGTCAAGAATCTCACCGACTACGGTGCGTTCGTCGACCTCGGCGGCATCGACGGCCTGCTGCATATCACCGACATGGCCTGGAAGCGCGTCAAGCACCCCTCGGAAGTGGTCAAGGTGGGCGACGAGCTCGAGGTGCGGATCCTGAAGTTCGACCGCGAGCGCTCGCGCGTGAGCCTCGGGCTCAAGCAGCTCGGCGCCGATCCCTGGGAGAACATCGCGCGGCGTTATCCGCCGGGTACCCGGGTGTTCGGCAAGGTCACCAACATCGCCGACTACGGCGCCTTCGTCGAGATCGAGGACGGCGTCGAGGGCCTGGTGCACGTCTCGGAGATGGACTGGACCAACAAGAACGTCAACCCGGCGAAGGTGGTCCACAGCGGCCAGGAAGTCGAGGTCATGGTGCTCGACGTCGACGAGGAGCGCCGCCGCATCTCCCTCGGACTCAAGCAGTGCCAGGCGAATCCGTGGAAGGAGTTCGCCGAGAACTACAACCGCGGCGACAAGGTGGGCGGGCAGATCAAGTCGATCACCGACTTCGGCATCTTCATCGGGCTCCCGGGCAACATCGACGGCCTCGTGCACCTCTCGGACATCTCCTGGGACCAGCCCGGCGAGGAGGCGGTGCGCAACTACCAGAAGGGCCAGCAGATCGAGGCCATGGTGCTGTCAATCGACCCCGAGCGCGAGCGCATCTCGCTCGGCATCAAGCAGCTCGCCAAGGATCCGTTCTCGGCCTACATCGCCGACAACCCCAAGGGCACGATCGTCAAGGGCGTGGTGAAGGAGGTCGACGCGCGCGGCGCGGTCATCGATCTCGGCAACGGCATCGAGGGACAGCTGCGCGCCTCCGAGCTCGGCCGCGATCGCGTCGAGGACGCGCGCGCGGTGCTCAAGGTGGGCGACGAGATCGAGGCCAAGTTCACCGGCGTCGACCGCAAGTCGCGCACCATCTCGCTGTCGATCAAGGCGAAGGAAGCACACGATGAGGCCGAGGCGGTGCAGAGCTACCGCTCCGAGGCCGTGCCGAGCGGCACGAGCCTCGGCGACCTCCTGAAGGAGCAGATCGGCTCGGGCGGCGAGCGCGGCGGCTGAGCGCCATGACGAAGTCCGAGCTCATCGAGATCATCACCGCCAAGCAGAAGCACCTGCCGGCCAAGGACGTCGAGCTGGCGCTGAAGCAGATTCTCGAGATCATGAGCGACGCGCTCTCGCAGGGGGAGCGCATCGAGATCCGGGGCTTCGGCAGCTTCTCGCTGCACTTCCGCCCGCCGCGCCAGGGGCGCAACCCGAAGACCGGCGAGGCGGTGGCGCTCTCGGGCAAGCACGTGCCGCACTTCAAGCCGGGCAAGGACCTGCGCGAGCGCGTCAACGAGGGGGCCGGCCGGCCAATCCGCGACTGAGACGCTCGCGCGGGGCCATGGTTATCCCTGGCCCCGTGGACCTGTTATCGTCAGCGGCGTGTTCGAGCTGCCTCCGGTCTTCCTGGCGCTGGCCTTCGTCCTGGTGGGTCTCGCCACCTATTTTCTCGGCCGCCGCAACGGCGCCGCACGCACCGTGCGGCTGCCGCGCGATTATTACGTCGGCCTCGAGCACCTGATCAACGACCGCTTCGACCATGCGGCGGAGATCTTCGCCCGCATGGCCGAGGCCGACGGCGATGCCGCGGAGATCCAGTTCGCGCTCGGGAGCCTGTTCCGCCGCCGCGGCGAGGTCGAGCGTGCCATCGCCATCCACTCGCGGCTGCGCGATCACGGCGCCGGCACTGTCAGCGACAAGGCGGCGTTCGCGCTGGCGCTCGATTACCTGAGCGCGGGGCTCATGGATCGCGCCGAGCAGGTGCTCGAGGAGCTCGCCGCCTCGCGCGAGTACCGCAACGCGGCGCTCGATCACCTGGTACGCATCTACGAGTCCCAGGGGGACTGGGCCAAGGCGCTCAAGATCTTCCACGCCCTGCCCGCGAGCGTGCAGCTCGAGCGGCGGCGGGTCGCGGCGCACTATCTGTGCGAGCTCGCCGAGCACGCGCTGCTGCAGGGCGACCCGGAGCGGGCGCGTACGCTGTTGCGCCAGGCACGCACCCATCAGCCGGAGCTGCCACGCGCGGACATCCTCACCGCGCGCATCGCCGAGCGCGAGGGCGATGCCGACGGGGCGCTGGTGCTGTATCTGCAGGCGCTGGAGATGTCGCCGGGACTCGCGCTCGAGATCATCCCGGCGGTGCTGCGCATCGCGAGCGCCACCGGTGGCAGCGACGTCCTGCAGGAGCTCGGCCGGCGGCTCCGGCAGAGCGGCCGCGTCACCCCACGGCAGCTTGCGTGGCTGCTCGCCACCGCGGTGCCGGCCAGTGATGTAGCGCGCCTGCCGGGCATCGCCGCGGAGCTCGGCCCCGGCGTGCAGTCGGTCGCGGACGCCACCTCGCTGAGCGCCTTGCTCACGCGCATCGGCGATGCGGGCGGGCGCTATCAATGCGAGGACTGCGGCTTGAACAGCGTGGGCTGGTACTGGCACTGTCCGAAATGCCGCTCGTGGGACAGCCTGCGGCCGGCCGTTTTCAAGTGGGCGGAGCGCGCCGATCAGAGCGCGCGCCCTTCCTGAGGAGAGATTCCCGATGACTGTCTCGAGGCCGGCGATCCGCACGGCCGTGTTCCCGGTGGCCGGTCGCGGCACGCGCTTTCTGCCCGCAACCAAGGCGAGTCCCAAGGAGATGCTGCCGGTGGTGGACAAGCCGCTGATCCAGTACGCGGTGGAGGAGGCACTCGCCGCCGGCGCGCGGCGCCTGGTGTTCATCACCGGCGCCGCCAAGCGCGCCATCGAGGATCACTTCGACTCCGACCAGGAGCTCGAGAACATGCTCCAGAGTCAGGGCAAGAGCGACCTGCTGAAGCAGTTGCGCAGCGTGCTGCCGTCCTATGCCTCCTGCATCTACATTCGACAGCCGGCGCCCTTAGGTCTGGGCCACGCCGTGCTGTGCGCGCAGCCGGCCGTCGGGGCCGAGCCCTTCTTCGTGCACCTGGCGGATGACCTGATCAAGAGCGAGGTCGCGTGTCTTGCGCAGATGGCACGCGTGTACGAGGCCAAGCGCGCCAGCGTGCTGGGCGTCGAGGCCGTGGCACGGCGCGACACCGAGAAGTACGGCATCGTCGCGGTCGAGGCCGACAACGCGGTTACCAGCCGCGTCCGCAGCATCGTCGAGAAGCCCAAGCCCGCCGACGCCCCCTCGAATCTCGCCGTGGTCGGCCGCTACGTGCTGGCGCCGGCGATTTTCGAGCACCTGGAGAAGATCGGCCAGGGAGCGGGCGGCGAGATCCAGCTCACCGACGGCATCGCGGCGCTGATGCGCGAGGAAGCCGTGTACGCCTACCGCTTCAGCGGCAAGCGCTACGACTGCGGCAGCAAGCTCGGCTACCTCCAGGCCACGGTCGAGTACGCCCTCGGTCATCCCGAGCTCGGGGCCCAGTTCCGCAAATACCTCGAAGGCCTGCACCTCACGGCAGCCAGAGGGTCACCAGCGCGCCGCCGCCCGCGCGGTTCGCGAGGCTCAGCCGGCCGCCGTGCGCCTCGACGATCTCGCGGCAGAGCGTGAGCCCGAGTCCCGTGCCGGTCGGCTTGGTCGAGTAGAAGGGCAGCAGCGCATCGCGCAGCGTGTCCTCGCTCAAGCCCGTACCGCGGTCGGCGACCTCGATTCGGAAGCCCGGCGCGGTGAGCCGCACGGCGACCGTGATCTCCGCGGGCGGCGAGCCGGACTCGGCCGCGTTCTTCAGAAGGTTGATCATCACCTGCTCGAGCTGGCGGGCGTCGAAGCTTGCGGGGTCGCCCGGCAGTGGTCCCTCGACCCGGAAAGGGGTCGTGCCCTCGAGGCGCGCGAGAAACGGCGCCCAGGCCACGGGCTCGGGCCGCGGCCGCGGGAGCTTGGCGAAGCGCGCGTAGCCCTCGATGAAGGTTGCAAGGTGCGCGGCGCGCTCGCCGATGGTGTCGAAGATGCGCGCCAGGCGCGCGTCGGCAGCCTCCCGGGCCAGCAGCTGTCCGGAGTGCGCCAGCGAGGTGATGGGGGCGAGCGAATTGTTGAGCTCGTGCGCAATGACCCGGATCACCTTCTTCCAGATGGCCACTTCCTGCGCGGCCAGCTCGCGCGTCAGCTGCTTCAGGAGCACCAGGCGATGCGGGCGCGCATTCAGCACGAAGCTGCGCTGCGACAGGTGATAGACCTCGGGCTCCCCGCCGACCTCCATGGTGAAGAGCGTATCGCCACTGGCACTCAAGGCCGCGGCCAACGCCGGCGGCGCCGCGGTGAGCACCGCGGCCAGGCTGAGCCCCTCGAGCTTGCGGCCTGCGTGCAGCAGCTGCCGCGCGGCGGCGTTGCTGTAGACGATGCGCCCCCCGTCGTCGGTGAGCACCATCGAGAGCGGCGTGGTCTGGATCACGGTGTCGAGGAGCAGCTCGCGCTGGTAGAGATCGAGCCGCTCGCGGCGCAGCAGCTCGCCGAGGGAGTTGTAGGCCTGGATGAGCCCGCTGAGCTCCGCATCCTCGACCGCCGCCACACTCACGCTGAAGTCGCGATCACGCAGACTCACGATGCCGTCGTGCAGCGCCTGCAGCACCCGCACCCAGCGTCGCGGCAGCTGCCGGGCGAGCCATAGCGCCAGGGGCAGCGCCGCCGCGAAACCGATGAGCGCCGCGAGCAGCGCCGGCACCCAGCGCATCGCGAGCGTGGTGACGGCCGCGGCGAGCATCGCGGTGAGCGCCAGCGCAGCCGCGAGGCGCCCGGCGAACGACCAGCGTCGCATCAGGTCTCCGAGGCGGGCCGTGATGCGTCTGTCCTGAGACCGAGCTTCTCCATGCGCCGATAGAGTGCCTGACGTGACAGGCCGAGGTCACGTGCGGCCTGGGCGATCACGCCCCGGGCACGCCCGAGCGCGGCTTCCACCGCGGCCCGATCCGGCTCGTTCTCCGGTTGTGGGGCCGTGGTCGCGGGCAGGTTGAGTGCGGCGGGTCCGATCGAGCGGCTGCCGGCGAGCAGGCAGGCGCGCTTGATGACGTTATGCAGCTCGCGCACGTTGCCTGGCCAGGAGTGGCGCAGGAGCGCCGCGTCCGCCTCGGGAGTGAGCCCGAACCCGGGCTCGAGGAAATGACGCGCGAGCGGCAGGATGTCCTCGCGCCGCTCGCCGAGAGGCGGCACCTCGAGCTCGATGACGCTCAGCCGATAGAAGAGGTCCTCGCGGAAGGTCCCGGCGCGGATCGCCTGCCGGAGGTTGGTGTTGGTCGCGGCGATGACGCGCACCCGCGTGCGGCGCGTGGCGTTGGAGCCCAAGCGCTCGAACTCCCCCGTCTGCAGCACGCGCAGCAGCTTCGCCTGCCCGCTGCCCGAGAGCGTCGCGAGCTCATCGAGGAACAGCGTCCCGCCGTCCGCCGCCTCGAAGCGCCCGGTGCGGGCGCGGGCACCGGTGAAGGCTCCCGCCTCGGTGCCGAACAGCTCCGCCTCGATGAGCTCGTTTGGCAGCGCCCCGAGATTCACCTTGAGGTAGGGCTGCCCGGCACGCTCGGAGTTGGCCTGCACGATGTCGGCCAGCACTTCCTTGCCGGCGCCGTTGGGGCCGGTGATGAGCACCGGCACGTCGGCGTGGGCCACTTGGGTGGCCATGGTGACGAGCGTGTGCATCGCCTCGCTCTCGTAGATCACGCCTCTCAGGTCAAAGCGCGCCGCGAGGCTCGCCCGTGCCTCACGGCTTCTCGCGCGCAGCGCCTCGGCCTCGGCACGCGCGCTGGCGAGATCGAGAAGGTTGCGCACGCTGGTGAGGAGGCGCGCATCGTCCCAGGGCTTGGCGAGATAGTCGGCGGCGCCGGCCCGCACCAGCTCGACGGCGGTCTCGAGGTGCGTCCAGGCGGTGAGCAGAATGATCGCCACCAGGGGATGGCGTGCGCGGATCTCGCGAAACAGCGCGATGCCTTCCGCGCCGCTGGTCGCCTCGCGCAGGAAGTTCATGTCCTGGATCACGAGGTCGATCCGCTCGCGCGCCAGCAGCGCGAGGCCCGCGCCGGGGGTGGCAGCGCCGAGCACCCGCGCGCCATGCAGCGTCAGCAGCACCTCGAAGGCCGTGCGCACCGCCTCGCTGTCGTCGATGACGAGGATGGTGCGGTGGGCGAGGCTCGCATCGAGCGAGCCGTGCGGACCGGCGCTCATGGCCGCGATCCTAACCCGCGCCCGGCGTGTGTTACACCGTGCGGGTCGCCACCGAGGGCGGCACCGCCGAGGCCCGCCGCGCCGGCTGCCAGGCGGCGAGCTGCCCGATGCTCCACAGCACCAGTACCCCACCCACCAGGTAGTAGAGATTGAGGCGCGGCAGCGAGTACTCGAGCGACAGCCAGTAGCCTGCCGCCAGCGCCAGCGCGCAGCCGACGACGACGCCGGCGGTGGTAATCAGGCCGTTCTCGACCAGGAAGTAGCGCACGATGTCGCGCCGGCGCGCGCCGACCGCGCGGCGCGTGCCGATCTGCTTGGTGCGCGTGCTCACGTTGAAGGTCGCGAGCGCGAAGATGCCGAGACAGGTCACGGCCATGAGCAGCGCCGTGACGGTGATGAGGTAGATCTCCATGGCACGGTCGGAGAGGTAGCTGAGATCCCGGTAGAAGTTGAGCGGCCGCACCGTGCCGATCACCCGATCCGGGTTCGACTTGGACAGGTGCGCCTCGATCTCGGGGATGAGTGCAGCGCGCTGTCCGGGCTTCGTCCGCACCAGGTAGTGTATCCCGCCGCCGAAGCCGTAGGGCTGGCGGGGCATGAAGTACACCCAGTCGGGATGATCGTTGGACGGGAAGCAGCCCATCACCGGGTCGACGACGCCGACGATGGTCGCGACCTGGTTGAGCGAATCGTAGACCTGCTTGCCGACCGGATCCTGGTGCGGGAAGAGGCGCTCGCCGAGCGCGCGGCTGACGATGATCTCCGGCACGAAGCGCGAGGCGTCATTGGTGGTGAGCGCCGGCTGGATCTCGTCGTGGCGGAAATTACGCCCGGCGACCAACGTGAGGCCGAGTGCATCGAGCCCCTGCTCGTCGATCTCGAGGTCGTTGTAGTTGTCGGTGCGGTGCTCGTCGGGACGCACTACCAGGGGATTGTTGTCACCGCCGTCGGAGAGCGGGATGGAGCCGGTGGCGGTGGCGGCGATGACGCCCGGGAGTCCGCGCAGATACCGCAAGTCCTCCTGCAGCGAGGGCACCGACTGGAAGCGCTCGGTGAAGCCCTTGCTTCTGATCACGATGATGTTGTCGACGTCGATGCCGGTCGGGCGACGCATCTTCTCGGCGCGCTGCACCACGATATAGAGCGCATTCACCAGCACGGCGAGGGCGATGGAGATCTGCAGCGCCACCAGCACCGCACCGGTGCGGTTACGCAGCAGCGCGGACAGAATCGGGCGGACTTCGTAGCTCATGGTCGGTCCCTCACTGGCTCTTGAGATAGACGGCGGGCGGCAGCCGGCCGACGCGCCAGGCCGGGTAGAGTCCGGCGGCGAGCGTGGCCGCGCAGGCGAGGATCACCGCCCACAGCAGCGCGACGGAATCGACGTGCATCAGCTCCTGGTAGCCGCCGCGAAGGTAGGCATGCGCGGCGGCGTACATGTGATGGACGGCCAGCAGTCCGAGCGTCGCAAGCCCGAGTCCGAGCAGCGCGCCGCATACCGCCAGGACACCGACCTCGACCAGGTGCTGGGCGAAGACCTGGCGGCGGCTCGCGCCGAGCGCGCGCCGCACGCCGGTCACGGCGGCGCCGTTGAGGAACTTGGCGAGCAGCAGGCCGACGGTGTTGATGAGGCACACGGCAAGGAACGCGAACGCCAGCCCCACCAGCACCCGGTTGTCGGTATCGACGACCTTGTTGTACTTCAACCAGTCGGCGACGTTGGTCAGGCGGTTATCGCGCGGTCGCTGGAAGCGGCCCGTCTTGTGCTGCTCGGCCCAGTAGCCATCGAGGAGCGCTTGCATGCGCTCGCGGCTCGCGGCGTCGGGGAGCTCGACCCACATCTGCAGCCACACGCACTCCGAGGCCATGAAGTCCTTGAACGTGTCGAGCTTCTCGGACCCCCAGCAGTCGGTCTCCTCGCCGTTGAGGAGCTCGAGTTGTGGTCCCCAGCCGAAAGGAATATAGACGTCGTCCGGCTCGCCGAAGCTGCCGCCGTTCAGATCGAAGTAACGCGGCTGCGGAAACCAGTCATCGAGCACGCCGACGACGCGGAACTCGCGATCGTCCCAGCGCACGCTGCGGCCGACGCTGTTGGCGCCGCCGAAGAGCTTCTGATTCTCCTCGCGCGACAGCACGATCACGGGCTGCGCCGGGTCGTCGGCGGCGGCGCTCCAGCCCGCACCATAGAGGAAGGGGACCTCGAACATGGCGAAGAAGTCCGCGCTCGTCACCCGGGCGCTGACGTTCTTGGCCGGCACGGCGCCCGCGCTGATCACGCCGTTGGTGGCATACATCACCACCTTGCGCTCCGGAATGCTCGAGTGCATCAGGTACCGGGTGTCCTTGTAGGTCATCTCGACTGGCGGCCCTTTGAAGCTCTGGCGGTAGCCGCGGAGCGGATCCCAGTTGTCCATCATGACCGTGTACAGGCGGTCGTTCTTCCACCAGATCGGGTTGCCCGACATCGCGTGGTAGACAGTGAGCGTCATGATGCACACCGCGATGCCGAGGGCGATCGCGAGCACCATGAGCGCGGTGAGGCCGGGATTGCGGCCGAAGCTCTTGAGCGCGAGACGCAGGTAGTAGCCTTGCATGTGCCCCCCTCAGCCGAGCGCGGCGCCGGCGGTGCTTGCCCCGGCGCTGGCGGCGCGCGGCTCGTAGGCCCGGAAATCCGAGATCTGGCCGTCGATCAGATGGACGTTGCGCTGGGCGCGGCGCGCCAGCTCCGGGTCGTGGGTGACCAGCAGGATCGTGGTGCCCATCTCGTTGATCTGCTCGAGGAGGTCCATGACTTGGCGTGCCATGAGGGAATCGAGGTTGCCGGTGGGCTCATCCGCCAGCAGGAACGCCGGGTCGCCGGCGATCGCGCGCGCGATCGCGACACGCTGTTGCTGGCCACCGGAGAGCTGCGCCGGCATATGCCTGGCGCGCGAGGCGAGCCCGACGAGCTCGAGCGCGCTGGTGATGCGCTCCCTGCGGTCGGCGGCGGCCAGGCCGCGGTAGCGCAGCGGCACCTCGACGTTGTCCTGGACGTTCAGGTCGGGGATCAGGTTGAAGCTCTGGAAGATGAAGCCGATGCGCTGGTTGCGCAGCCGCGAGCGCGCATCGTCGGAGAGCGCACGCACGTCGGTGCCGTCGAGCTGGTAGCTCCCGGACTCGAATTCCTCCAGCAGTCCCGCGACATTGAGGAAGGTGGTCTTGCCCGAGCCGGAGGGCCCCGTGACCGCGACGAATTCCCCGGCCTCGACCTCGAGCGAGAACTTGCGCAGGGCGTAGGTCTCGATGAGGTCGGTGCGGTAGATCTTGCTGATGTCGTGCATCTTGAGCATCGTCTTATCCCTCGTAAGGCCTTCAACGTGAGATGGCGACCTCGGCCGCCTGGTTTGCATCGCGCATGTCGGAAATGACCACCTGGTCGCCGGCGGCGAGACCGCTCACCACCTCGATCTCGCCCACCGAGGCGGCGCCGAGCGTGACCGGCACGCGCACCGCGCGCCCCCCGCGCACGACGTAGAGCGCACGCGAGGTCTCGTCGATGAAGGAGCCGCGCTCGAACTGGAGCACGTTGTCGCGCTCATCGAGAACGATGCGCACGGCGGTGCGCTCGTTCTGCCGGAGGCCCGGCGGCTGGCCACCGCTGAACTTGACGCGGCCCGTGACCTGGCTCTGGCGCACTTCGGGGGAGATCGCGGTGACGCTACCGGGGATGCTGTGCCCCTCGACGGTGATTTCGGCGCTCATGCCGGGCTTGATGGCGCCGGCATAAGACTCCGCCACCTGGAACTCGATCTCGAACGCCGAGAGGTCGACGACGGTAAGCAGTGCAGCGTTGGCCGGTACCAGGGTCTTCTGTGGCTGTGCGAGATTCGCCACCATGCCGTCGACCGGGGAGCGCACACTGACTTCCGCGACGCGTTGCTTGAGCGAGGCGACGGTGAGCGCCTGGCGGTCGCGCTCGAGGCGCTTGGTGCGCAGGTCTAGGCCTAAGCTGTCGCGCTCGAGATCGGCGGTCTCGCGCGCGTGATCGAAGTTCAGCCGGGCGGTCGAGACATCGTCGATGGCGCGGCGGTAATCGCGCTCACTGATGGCGCGCTGGTCCCAGGCCCACTGCGAGCGCTTGAGCTCGCGCTCGGCGGCCTTGATCGTGACCTCGGCGAGATCCGCCTGCTGCTTGCTGGTGAGAATCTGACGGCGGATCTCGATCTGCTGATGCTGGAGCGCCGCATCGAGGCTGTCGAGCGTGGCCTGCTCGCGCTGCAACTCGTTCGTGAGCTCCGGACTGTCGAGGGTCGCGAGTATCTGGCCTTTCCTGACCGCATCTCCGGCGCGCGCGGCGTAGGTCACGGTACCGGGTGCGATCGCGAACAGGGTCGGGCTCACCGCCGCAACGACGGTGCCGTCGGCGGCGACGTCGCGCACGAAGTGCCCGCGGCTGACCTCGGCGATGCGCAGCCGCTCGCGCGAGATGACCTGACCGGTCGTGAGCCAGCCGTGGATGAGCCAGGCAAAGAGCAGCGCGAGGAATGCCGCCGCGCCGCCGGCCAGAGCCAGGCGCCTCCGGGTCCAGGGCGAAGCGGGCGCCGCCAGGGCGGTGTCCTGCGCTTCGGTGCCGCGGATGCCGACCACGTCCGAGACCCTTTCCGGGATCTTGCGCAGTTGCGCGAGCTTCATGGCCCGCTGAGCTGCATACCGTATGCCATGGTTCGAGGCGTGGGGGCGCGCCAACCTCAAGCGCCTGTATGCACTGAGAATCTTTCCGTTGCAGAGGTGCACTGTGCGCGCGCCCCGCGGGCGTCAGAGATGTCCGCCCTCGCGAAGCGGACAGCAGCGGACACCGCCGGACACTCCCGCCGCCGCGACCGTGGCTCTTTCGGGTCTTGCGCACTCGCCTGCCGCCGTCGCAAAGTGACTCGGACGGAGGGGACCGCTGCAAAGGAGGAGCCGATGGCCACGCGTCGAACCGATGAGACTCCCGCCACTGCTGAGACCCGCGCGCGCAGCGCGCAGCCTAGAGGGACGCGGGGTGTGCGCACCAAGTCAACGCAACGCACTCCCGTCACCGCTGAGCACCGCCGCGCGATGATTGCGGAGGCGGCGTACCTGCGCGCCGAGCGGCGTGGGTTCGCGCCCGGGCACGAGACCGAGGACTGGCTGGCCGCCGAGGTCGAGGTCGACGCACTGCTGAAGCTCGGGCCGGGCGGCGCAGCGCAGTAGCGCTCACCCGGTGGGAACCGCCTCCCCGCCGGGATCAGTGGGCTGAGGGAGGGTTGTTGCCCGGCGCAGGAGCGCCCGCGGGTCGCGGCTTGGGCGGCCGCAGCCCGTTGGAGTAGAGCAGCCGGCCAGTCGGCGTCACGAACACCGCATCGAAATCCGGCATGCGGTTGATGATCTCGAGGGCCTTGTCGGGACCCAGGACGAAGGCGGTCTTCGACAGACCGTCGGTCTGCGTCGCGGTGGGGCCGATGATGGTCGCGCTGCGCACCTTGTTGGCCGAGTGCCCGGTGTGCGGATCGATGATGTGGTGGTAGCGCACCCCGCCCTCATCGAAGTAGCGCTCGTAATCGCCCGAGGTTGAGACCGCGGCGTCCGACAGCGGGATCCTGGTGACCACCTTGTCGGCGTTATGGGGCTCGTCGGGATGCGCGATCGACACGAGCCAGGGGCGCCCGCGGTGATCCCCCAGCAGGCGGCTGTCGCCGCCGGCAGTGACCAGGGCATGCTGGAAGCCGCGGGCCTTGAGGATCGCGACGCCGCGGTCGACCGCGTAGCCCTTGGCAATCCCCCCGAGGTCGATGCGCATACCGGCGTGGCCGAAGCGGATCGTATGGTGAGCGGCGTCGAGCTCGAGGTTGCGCCAGTTGACGGCCGGCAGGGCCGCCCTGATCTGCTCCTCGCTCGGATGGACGTGGAGCGGGTAGTTGTACAGGTAGCCGACGCTCGCATAGGTGATGTCGAAGGCCCCTGCCGTGATCTCCGAGAAGTGGGTGGACAGCTTGATCAGCTCGAAGAGCTCCGGGTCCACCTGCACCGGCTCGAACGCCGCGCGCTGATTGATGACCGACACCTGACTGTCGGGCTTGTAGTGGCTCATGAGCGCATCGATGCGGCGCATCTCCTCCATCACCGCCGTGATCGCCGCGTTGCCTTTCTCGGGATCGTCGGCCCAGAGCTGCACGTAGACACGTGTGCCCATGATCGCCTCGGTGCGGTCGATCCACGCGGCGCGGGCCGGCGTCGTGGCGAGCGCCAGCAGCGTGAGACTCACGAGGGCACCGGCCGATCTCATCATCAGTTGCGCTCCTTTCCAGATCCTGAAAGCCATAGACTACCCAGCTCCGGCGGCGCTGTCTGTGCGCTAGCCCCGCGCGTACCGCGCGGAGGGCGATTGGGGTATTCTGCCTGCTCGTCCGACAAAGCGGTCACTCACCGGGGAGAGCGACGCATGAACCTCAAGAGTCTCAACGCTTTGATCTGCGGCGCGCTGTGCGCCGCCGCGCTCGCTGCCATGCCCGCCGTGACGGTGGCGCAGACCACCGCGGCTCCCGCAACGAGCGGCGCCGCGAGTACACCGGTGAAGTGCAAGGACGGCACCACCTCGCCGCACGGCGGCCGCGGCGCCTGCAGTGGGCACGGCGGCATCGACAAGTCCGCTTCCGCGCCGGCATCCGCTGCGGCAGCGCCGGCACCTGCTGCGGCAGCGCCGGCATCCGCTGCGGCAGCGCCGGCCGCTTCGAGCGCGGCCAGCGGACCGGTGACCTGCAAGGACGGCACTACCTCGCCGCACGGCGGCCGCGGTGCCTGCAGCGGTCACGGTGGGATCAACAAGTCCGCTTCCACCGCCGGCGCGACGGCGGCTCCCGCTGCCGCGGCGGCACCCGCGGCGCCGGCTGCGCCTGCCGCTGTCGCAGCCCCGGCAGCGCCCGCCAAGCCGCCCGCCGCCGCTCCCGCGGCACAGGCGGCGCCGGGCGGCGGGCCCGGAATGGTGTGGGTCAATACCGCGAGCAAGGTGTACCACTGCCAGGGAGATCGCTACTACGGCAAGACCAAGGAGGGCTCGTACATGACCGAGGCACAGGCCAAGGCGCAGGGCGCGCGTCCGGATCACGGCAAGCCCTGCTCCTAACAAGGACGCGTGGCGAGTCGACGTGATCTGCTCCTGGCGGCGGCCGGCGGCTGGCTGCTGGGCGGCACGGCGCGCCGCGCGCTCGCGGCCGACGCCGATCAGCGTCAGGACTCGCTGGCAACGCTTCCCGGGAAGAAGCCGCTGATCCGCCGCACGTGGCGGCCGCCGAACTTCGAGACGCCGCTCGCCGATCTCGTGCCGGCCTTCACGCCGAACGAGGCTTTCTTCGTGCGCTATCACCTCGCGGTCATTCCCGAGATCGACGTCGACACTTGGCGGCTGAAGATCGGCGGCAGCGGCGCGCAGAAGCCGCTCGTCGTCACGCTGCGGGATCTCAAGCACGACTACAAGCGCGTCACGCTGACCGCCGTCAACCAGTGCTCGGGGAACCGCCGGGGACTGTTCACTCCGCATGTGCCGGGTGTGCAGTGGGGCTACGGCGCGATTGGCAATGCCGAGTGGAGCGGCGTGCGGTTGCGCGACGTGCTCAACCGCGCAGGCGTCGCCGCCAACGCCGTCGAGGTGGTCCTCAACGGGGCGGATGTCCCGGTGCTGCCCGCGACTCCCGACTTCCTCAAGAGCATTCCCATCGAGCGCGCGCTCGATGAGAACACGCTGATCGCCTTCGAGATGAACGGGCATGCGCTGCCGCATTGGAACGGAGCGCCGGCGCGGCTGGTGGTGCCCGGTTGGACCGGCACCTACTGGGTGAAGCACCTGACGGAGATCCGCGTCGAGACCGCGCCGTTCGACGGCTTCTGGATGAAGAGCGATTACCGGATTCCGACCGGGGCCTTCCCCGGCGTTCGCTTCAAGACGCAGGAGACGCCGGAGACGACCCCGATCACCGAGATCCTGGTGAACTCGCTCGTCACGAGCCACGCATCGCTCGCACGCGTGAAGCATGGCGCCAAGGTCGAGCTCGCCGGCAAGGCGTGGGATGGCGGCGCCAGAATTGCCGCGGTGGAGATCTCCACCGACGGGCGCCTGAGCTGGCAGGCGGCGACGCTCGGCCGTGACCTCGGGCGCTTCGCGTGGCGCGAGTTTCAATACCGGCTCGATACCTCGAAGCCGGGCGCGCTCGTGGTGGCGGTGCGGGCGCGCAGCGGCGACGGCACGACGCAGCCCGACAAGCTGACGGCGAACCCCGCCGGCTACCACCACAACATCGTGCAGACCCTCACCTTGGAGGTCGGGTGAGAGGCGCGCTCGCGGACATGGCGCTGTGGGCGGCGCTCGCAGGCGCCTGCGCGGGCGCGTTCGCCGGCGAGGAGACGATCCAGCTGCACGATGGCAGCGGACGCGAGCTTACGGCGGCGCGCTGCGCCACCTGCCACAGCCTCGACTACCTGCAGAGCAACGCGCCCGCGATGGACCGCAACACCTGGCAGAAGACCGTTCAGAAGATGCGCGATCGCTTCGGAGCCCCGATCACCGACCAGGAGGCGCAGCAGATCCTCGACTACCTCGCCGGGAGCTACGCGGCCAAGCCGTAGCGGGATGCGCACCGCGTGGCTGCACCAGGCTTCAGCATCAGCGGCATCGATCACATCGTGCTGCGGGTACGCGACGTCGGCCGCGCGCTCGAGTTCTACTGCGACATGCTCGGCTGTACGGTGGAGCGCGAGCAGCGCGCGCAGGGCCTCACGCAGCTGCGGGCCGGACGCAGCCTCATCGATCTCGTGACCGCGGACGGGCCGCTCGGGCAGCGCGAGTCGGGGGCGGCGGCGCGCGGGCCGAACCTCGAGCACTTCTGCCTCACCCTCGTGCCGTTCGATGAGGGCGCGCTGCGCGCCCACCTCGCCGCGCACGGGCTCGAGGCCGGCGAGGGCGCCGTGCGCTATGGCGCCGAGGGGGAGGGGCGCTCCATCTACATCGAGGATCCGGACGGCAACCGGGTCGAGCTCAAGGGCGGGCGGACATGAGTCTCAAAGGCAAGACACTCTTTATAACGGGCGCGAGCCGCGGCATCGGACTCGCGATTGCCCTGCGCGCGGCGCGCGACGGAGCCAACATCGCCGTCGCCGCCAAGACCGCCGAGCCGCACCCGAAGCTCCCGGGCACCATCCACACCGCGGCCGCGGAGATCGAGCGAGCCGGCGGCAGGGCGCTGCCGCTGGTGGTGGACGTGCGTGACGAGGCGAGCGTGGCGGCCGCGGTGCGCCAGTGCGCCGAGCATTTCGGCGGTATCGACATCTGCGTCAATAATGCCTCGGCCATCAATCTCGCCGCCACCGAGCAGATCGACATGCGCCGCTACGACCTCATCCAGCAGGTCAACACGCGCGGCACTTTCGTGACCACGCGTGCCTGCGTGCCGTTCCTGAAGCGCGCCGCCAATCCGCACGTGCTGACGCTGTCGCCGCCGCTCGACCTCAACCCGCGGTGGTTCGCGCCGCACCTCGCCTACTCGCTGTCGAAGTACGGGATGTCGCTGTGCATGCTGGGAATGGCCGAGGAATACGCGGAAGCCGGCATTGCCTGCAACGCCCTCTGGCCGCGCACCACCATCGCCACCGCGGCGGTGGAGTTCGCGCTCGGCGGGCCGGCCATGATGCGCCGCTCGCGCAAGCCCGAGATCGTCGCCGATGCAGCCCACGTGATCCTCTCGAGGTCAGCGCGCGAGTACACGGGGCGCTTCCTCATCGACGACAGCGTGCTCTACGAAGCGGGGGTACGCGACTTCAGCGGCTACAGTGTCGAGCCCGGTGCGCCGCTGCTCGCGGACCTCTTTATCGCGCGCGAGCTGCAGGCGCCGCCCGGCGTGCAGCTGGAGTTCCTGCGATGAGCGCGGAGCGCGGCAACCGCCGCATCGTGCTGGCGCGCCGACCGCAGGGCGCGCCCGTGGCGGAGGATTTTCGCCTCGAGGAGGTGCCGGTGCCGGTGCCGGCGGCGGGCCAGGTGCTGCTGCGCACGCGCTTCCTGTCGCTCGACCCCTACATGCGCGGGCGCATGAGCGATGCGCCGTCCTACGCCCCGCCGGTGGCGCTCGGCGCGCCGATGACCGCGCAGACGGTGAGTGTCGTCGAGGCCTCCGACAATCCCGCTTACCAGGCCGGCGAGCTGGTGGTCGCCAACGTCGGCTGGCAGGACTTCGGGCTTTCCGACGGACGTGATCTGGTGAGGATCGATCCCAGGCTCGAGCGGCCCTCCTACGCGCTCGGCGTGCTCGGCATGCCGGGGCTCACCGCTTACGTGGGACTTCTCGACATCGGCCGGCCGAAGCCAGGCGAGACGGTCGTCGTCGGGGCGGCGACCGGTGCCGTCGGGTCGGTGGTCGGACAGATCGCGAAGCTCAAGGGCTGCCGCGTGGTGGGCATCGCCGGCGGCGCGGCCAAGTGCGACTACGCCGTTGCGAGCCTCGGCTTCGATGTCTGCCTGGACCATCGCACGCCGCAGCTGCGGGAGCGGCTGGCGGCGGCCTGCCCGAAGGGGATCGATGTGTATTTCGAGAGCGTGGGGGGCGAGGTGCTCTACGCCGCGATGCCGCTGCTCAACGTCGGGGCGCGCATGCCCTTGTGCGGGCTCGTCTCCTGGTACAACCTGGAGAAGCTGCCCGAGGGCGTCGATCGCACGCCGGCGCTGCTCTCGGCGGTGCTGCGCCGGCGCATCACGATTCAGGGATTCATCATTTTCGACCACTACGCGCGCTTCCCGGCTTTCATCGCCGACATGCGCGAGTGGCTGCGTAGCGGGCGCATCCACTACCGCGAGGAAGTGATCGAGGGACTGGAGCATGCGCCCCGCGGACTCATCGGCCTCCTCGCGGGCGAGAACTTCGGCAAGCGGGTGGTGCGGGTCTCCTGAGCATGGCCGTGGCGGAGCGCATCGCGGTCTCGTGGGTGTTCGATGTCATCTCGCCCTTCGCCTATCTCGGCTTGCGCGATCTGGAGCGCCTGCCGGCGCAGGTGGAGCTCAGGTTCGTGCCGGTGCTGCTCGCGGGCATGCTGTCGCACTTCGGGCAGATGGGTCCCGCCGAGATTCCTTCCAAGCGGCGCTTCACCTACCGCTTCGTCCTGTGGCGCGCACGGCAGATGGGCATCCCGCTGCGCTTGCCGCCTGCGCACCCCTTCAACCCGCTCGCCGCGCTGCGCCTGGTGGTCGCGGCCGGGAGCGACCGGCGTGCGGCCTCCGTGGTTCTCGAGGCCGTGTTCCGTGACGGCCGCGATGTGACCGACCCGGAGGTGATCGCGGATCTCGCCCGCGAGCTCCAGGTAGCCGAACCGCAGCGTGCGGTGAGCGACCCGGCGGTCAAGCAGCAGCTGCGCGCGAACACCGACTGGGCGATCTCGCTCGGCGTGTTCGGCGTGCCGACCCTGGTGATCGGCACGGAGCTCTTCTGGGGACACGACGCCTTCGGCATGGCGCTCGACTATCTCAGGTACCCGGCGTCGTTTCAGGATCCCGAGATGCGTGCCGTGGAGACACTGCGCGTCGGGGTGGAGCGGCTGAGGTGAGCCGCACGGCCCGCTGGGCCCTGGCTGCGGCGCTGCTGATATCGGCGCCGGCGGCGGCCGCGGACTACTGGGCCTGCCAGTACCGCAACATCGATGTGACCGTGGCCGGCAGCAGCGAATACGCGCGCGGCGTCGCGCGCAACGCGGATCGGCTCGGGGCCGCGCTCACCCGGGTCCTGAGCTTCAAGGGCGATGCGCGCCTGCCGACCCACATCTACGTCCTCCCCGATGAGCAGATCATCGAGGTGTTGGGATCGAGCGGTAACTCGAATTACCGCAGCTCCGGATACGATGCCACCGTCATCGCGAGCCGGGGGACTGGCAGCGCTGACAGGTACTGGGGCGTTTACTTCGGCTATGTCGGCAGCCTGGTCGCCGGCGCCGGTGCCCAGCGCTACCCGTACTGGTACCGGCTCGGGGTCCCGGAGGTGTTCGCCACGACCGAGGTCGATCAGGACCGCATCCGCACCGGTGGCATTGCTCCCGGCTATGCGCTCACGGTCGCCAGCGGAACCCTGATCCCGCTGCGTACCTTCCTCGCCATGCAGGAGGAGGATCCGCAGCTGCAGTCGGGACCGGTCAGCGAGATGTATGCGGCCGAGAGCTGGTACCTCACCCGCGAGATCCTGGTCGAGGGCCGCTACCGCCGCGAGTTCGGCAAGTACCTGGGCCTCATGCATGAGGGCCGCAGTGAGCGGGCCGCCTTCGCCGCGAGCTTCAATGTGAGCTACGAGGATCTGGACCGGATGCTGCGCGACGACCGGCTCGCCCAGTCGCATGTGTTCATGTTGGCGAGCTCCACGGATGAGAGCCCGGACTGCGATTCCCCGCGCAAGCTCACGCCGCCCGAGGTGCGGGCACGTCTCGCCCTGGTCAACCTCCAGCTGGGCAGGCGTGCACAGGCGCGGCAGCTTGCGGGCGCCGCGCTGCACGACGACCCCGCGAACGAGCGCGCGCTGCGGGTGCTGGCACAGGCGCAGCTCGAGGAGTGGGATTACGGGGCGTCGTTTGCCGCCGTGGACCAGCTGTCGCGCGCGGCGCTCTCCCCTGATGGCATGGCCGAGAGCGCCGCGATCCTCACCGTGCTGGCTTCCGCCGTGACCGGCGGCCACGCGGCGCTCCCGGTGGATGCGCCGACGCTGCTGCGTTACGCGCAGCAGTACTACCAGGCTGCCATCGCGGCCAACCCGGAGGACCTGCGCTCCTGGGCGGGGCTGGCCGGTCTCTACGGGGCCCGGCGCGACCGCGCCGCGGCCCAGGCGCTGCTGCCGCAGGCCTCACAGGCGCTGGAGCGACACCCGGGCAACGGGAATCTCGCCTACGCGCTCGCCCACATGTGCGCGCAGACGCAGCAGTGGGACTGCGCGGCAAAGTTCGCCGGCGCCTGGCGCGAGAACGCCCCGACCGAGGCGAGCCGCGCCGAGGCTGCCGCCTTCGAGTCGCGGCTCGCGGCATACCGGCAACGCCTGGCGAGCGCGCCAGCCACGCAATCCTCCGCGCCGCCGCGCAACTAGCCCTCAAGCGCGCGCCGCCGGCCGCGCGCGCGTGGCAGCGGCCGAGGCCTGCGCCCAGGTGCGCAGCAGTGTGAGCTGCAGCGCGAGCTGCTCGAGCTGCGCGTCCGGCGGCCAGTCGCCGCCATTGGCGACAGCGCTCGCCGTGAGTCCGTTGATGAAAGTGACCAGCGAGCGCAGCACGTGCGCGCGCGTGGCGGCGGACCAGCTGCGGTACTCGGGCCAGCCCTGCGCCAGGCAGCGCTCGAAGAGGCGCAGGTACTCACGGTGCACCCAGGCGTTGATTCGCTTGAGGCGCCGGTCCGCCGACACCTGCCCCCAGAACGTGGTCCAGAGGGCGCACTCGATGCGCCGGTGCGCATCGACCGGCAGCGCCTCGGTCAGCAGTGCCAGCAAGTCCGGAGGCGTGCCGCCCCGGGCCGGACGCAGCAACCGCTCCTCGATGCGCCGCAGGATGAGCCGCAAGGCCGCGATGATGATGTCGTGCTTGCTGTCGAAGTAGTGCGCCAGCATGCCGGTGGTGTAGCCCGCCTCGCGGGCGATGCGCACCATGCTCGCCTGATCGAAGCCGTGCTCGGCCACCACCCGGCAGGCGACCAGCGCGATCTGATCGTGGCGCTGCGCATGGTCGACGATCTTGGGCATGGCGGGATACTACCCTGGCGCACCGACACGGTCGTCGGGATCGAGACCGACATCCGCAGCCGCGGCCCGCCGCCGGTCGCGCTCGAGGTCCATGGAGCGGCAAGTGAGGAGATAAACGCCCGCCGCCGCGGGCAGTCCCACCAGCATGGCGATGTCGGCCTTGCCGAGGGCGCGCGCCACCGGCCCGGTGTAGATCTCCGTGCTGAAGAACGGGATCATGACGACGAAGCCGACCAGGTAGGCGCTGAGGCCACGCCAGTTCCAGTGGCCGTACATCCCCCGGGAGTTGAAGATCTCGCGGATCGAGTAGTGGCCCTTGCGCACCAGGTAGAAGTCGACCAGGTTGACCGCGGTCCAGGGCGTGAACAGGTATAGCAGCAGCGACAGGTAGTCCTGGAAGCGCGCGACGAAGTTTCCGGAGGAATTGAGCGCCAGCACCGTGCTCGCGAGCAGCGCCACCCCTAGGCTCGCCAGGCGCTTGGCCGCCGTGCACTTGAGCGGCCGGAGGGTATCGGCGACGGAGAGCAGCGTGAGGGATGCGCCGTAGAAGTTGAGCGACGTGATCGTGACGAGGCCGAGCAGGGCTCCTGCGATCAGCACCTTGCCGAGGCCCGGAATGACCGCGTCCGCGGCCGCTTCCATGGCGGCGGCCACGTCGAGCTGCGGCGCCATCGCCGCGGCGACCGTTCCGACCAGCATCATCCATGCGCCACCGATGAAGGCGCCCAGGTAGGTCCACCAGAACGACTCGCGCACGCCGACGTCGCGCGGCAGATAGCGCGAGTAGTCCGACACGTAGATGGACCAGCTCAGCTGGTAGGAGGCCGCGGCGAAGATCTGCGCGAGGAACGGCACGGCGCGAAAGCCGCCCACCGCCCACTGCGCGGCCGGAAAGCGCAGCAGCGCGAGGCCCCCGAGCGAGAACACGGTGAGAATCGCGATCATGAGGTAGGCGAAGCCGCGCTGCGCGCGGTGGATCTGGTCATAGCCGACGGCCGCCAGGCTCACCGCGAGCAGCGCAAACACGATGATGGCGCCGGAGGAGGTGGCGGAGATCGCCGGTGTCAGCTGGTGCAGCGCCTGCGCGGCCAGTACCTGGTTGAAGGCGTTGTAGCCCACGTAGGCCACCAGGGCGACCGCCCAGACGAGCAGCGCCCCGCTGTAGCCGAACTGCGGCCGCGACTGGATCATCTGCGGCAGCCCGAGTTGCGGCCCCTGCGTCGAGTGGAACGCCATGAAGAAGGTGCCGAGCGCGTTGCCGAGCAGCACCGCGATAGCGGTCCACAGCAGGTTTCCGCCGAGGGTGATGCCGAGGACCCCCACGGCCAGCGTCGCGAGGTGCGCGTCGCCCGAGAACCACACCGGCCAGAGGTGCCACACCTTGCCATGCCGCTCGGCGAGCGGCACGTAATCGATCGAGCGGGTCTCGATGAGCTTAGCTCTGGCCATACCCCTTTAGCGGAGCGCGCCGCGGGCGTGCGGCAACACTTCGGCGCCGGCGACCTTGGGCTCATCGTCCACGATCTGCGCCGGGAAACCCTCGCCGAGCACCCGCACGCCGCAGGCCTCCTCCAGCCGGCGGATGATGTTGGGTGAGTGCTCGCGCGGGCCGTAGCGACGCACGCCGTCCTCGAACAGGCCAAGCACCAGGGGAGAGAGCTCGAGCGGCACGTGGTGAGCGCGCGCGAGCGCGTCGAACAGGCCGACGTCCTTGACCACCAGCTCCATGGTGAAATTGATGTCACGGCTGCCGTTCAGGATCACCTGCGACTCGGTCTCGTGGACGAAGGAGTTGCCCGAAGAGATGCGGATACCCTCGTAGGTCATGTTGAGGTCGAGGCCCGCCACTTTCGCGACCGTGAGCGCCTCGGCGAGCGCCGCCAGGTGCACGGTGCACAGATAGTTGGTGATCACCTTGAGAACCGAGGCCGAGCCCACCGGGCCCGTGTGCAGGATCTGCCGCCCGAGGATCGCCAGCACCGGCAGCACGCGCTCGAAGGCCGCGCGCGAGCCGCCGGCGAAGATGGAGATGTTGCCGCTCGCGGCCCGATGGCAGCCGCCGGAGACCGGGCAGTCCATGGCCACCGCTCCGGCTGCCTCGACCCGCGCGGCCAGCCGCCGCGCCTCGGCGGCATCGGTGGTGCTCATCTCCAGCCAGATCTTCCCGGGCGAGAGGCCCGCTAGCACCCCGTCCGGCGCCTCCATCACCGCGGCGGACACCGCCGGGGAGGGGAGGCAGGTGATCACCAGATCGACGCGCTCGGCGAGCTCCCGCGGAGAGCCGGCAGCCTTGGCCCCGCGCGCCACCAGGGCCGCGACGCGCGCGGGATCGAGGTCGCGGACGGTGAGATCCACGCCGTGGCGCAGGAGGTTGGCGGCCAGCTGCCCGCCGACGTTGCCGAGACCGATGAAGCCGAGAGCGAGGTCTGTCATCGAGGTAAGATACCTCAAGCTTCGTCCTTCACCGCCCTCGTCAAACCAAAAAAAGGAGCACTACCATGTCCTCAAGGCCCGTGCTGACCGCCGTGCTGCTCATCGTCGTCGCGGCAGGCACCGCCTCGAGCGGGGCACAACAGGCGCCCGCAGCGCCCACGCCGTACCCGCTCGACAACGTGCCGGACAAGATGCCGTTCGATGTTCCCTACGGAGCGCCGATCTCGCTCGAGCGCGCCTCAGCCGCCATCACCGCCACCGCGGCCGAGGCCCGCAAGCACGACTGGAAGCTCTGCATCGCGGTAGTCGACTCGGGCGGGAACCTGGTCGCCTTCGAGCGCATGGACGGCGCGCAAATCGCTTCGGTGCAGATCTCCGAGCACAAGGCGCGCGCCTCGGCGACGTTCCGCCGCGAGACCAAGGTCTTCGAGACGGGTATCCAGCAGAGCGGCTACAACTACCTCCTGACGCTCGACGGAGTCATCGGCTCGCGCGGCGGTATTCCACTCATCGAAGGTGGCAAGCTGGTCGGCGCGATCGGCTGCTCGGGCGGCACCGGCTCGCAGGACGAGGTCGCCTGCAAGGCCGGCGCGGCCACGATCAAGTGAGCCTGAAGCGGGCTTTCGTCCCGGAGGGTTTATGCAGCAAGCCGTGCGCAAGTACCTCGCGGCCCTCGAAGCGGGTGATCCCGAGAGGGCCGCGGCCCTGTTTGTGCCCCAGGGTTGGGTACAGTCGCCGTTTCTCGGCAAGCTCCCGGTGCGCGATTTCGTCGGCAAGGTGGCGAGCGCCTCCCAGGGCTCGAAGCTGACCGTCTACGACGTGCTGGTGAGCGCCGAGGGGCACTTGCGGGCCGTGGCGTACTATCTCTACGACTGGACGCTGCGGGATGGCTCGCACGTCGCCTTCGACTGCGCCGACGTGTTCAACTTCGATCGCGAGACCGGCAAGATCGAGTCGATCGTGCTGGTCTACGACACGCAGCCGGTGCGCGGAGTGGTTCAGCACAAGTACCCGTGAGGGGGCGCGAGCGGTCCTCAGGCAGCGTCCCAGTACTCCTCCATGCGGCGGCGCATGGCGGCGTCCGGGAGGCGGCCGCGGCCGGCGGCCTGATTGTCCTCGAGGTGGGCGAGTCGGGTCGAGCCCGGGATCGCGCAGGTTACCGCCGGGTGCGAGACGACGTACTTGAGGAAGTACTGCGCCCAGCTCGTGACGTCGATGTCGGCCGCCCACGCAGGCAAGGGCCGGCCCGCGGCCTGCTTGAAGAGCGAGGAGCGGCCGAAGGGCAGATTGGCGAGCACCGCGATGCCGCGCTCGAGCGCGAGCGGCAGGAGGGTTGCGGCCGCCTCGCGGTTGGCGAGCGAGTAGTCCAGCTGGACGAAATCCAGCCGGTAGGTGCGCATGCACTCTGCCAGCTCGGCGTGCTGACTCACGCGCGAGGTGGTAACGCCGAGGAAGCGGATTCTTCCTTCCTTTTTCCATTCCTGCATCCGCGGCATGACCTCGGCGACGCCCCTGAGGTTATGTACCTGCAGCAGCTCGACGCGGCGGGTCCGCAAGCGCTCCAGCGAGCGCGCGAAGCTCTCAGCTCCCGCGGGCCCGGACGGGCCATCGCCGACCAGCTTGGTCGCGAGGAACATGCGGTCGCGCGTGCCGAGGCTCTCGAGCGCCTCGCCGATGAGCGCCTCGCTGTCGCCGTAAGCGGCGGCGGTGTCGATGACGGTGGCCCCGAGCTCGCTCATGCGCTTGAGCTCTGCCTTGATGTCAGCGCGCACCTCGGTGCGGAAGGAGTCCGTGCCGATGCCGATCACGGGCAGCCACTGGCCGCTCGAGGGGATCGCCTTGGTGATGAGGCGTGGCGAGGCCGTCGGGGCGCTGCTTTGCGGCGGGCCATTGTTGATTGGGGCGCTGTTGCCGCCGGGCGGCGGATCGGCGGAGCGCAGCGGGCGGCTCAGGAGCGCGCCGGCGCCCGCCACGAGACCCGCGGCGAGAAATCCGCGGCGCGACACACTCGAGCTCCGTGGCCGGGTCATGGGGCCTCCGTCTTTTCCGTGCCCCGATGATGGCATGGATACCCCCGCCATCGTAGTCTCGCCGCCATGTCGCTCCCGCCGAGGCTCGCGGCCGTCATCCGCGTCGCGAGCGGCAACTTCCTCGAGATGTACGACTTCATGGTCTTCGGCTACTACGCGGCCGCGATCGGTGCTGCGTTCTTCCCGGCCGGCAATGCCTATCTCTCGCTGCTGCTCGCGCTCGCCACCTTCGGCGCGGGCTTTCTCATGCGGCCGATCGGCGCCATCGTGCTCGGGGCCTACGCCGACCGCCGTGGGCGGCGCGCGGGACTGCTGCTGACCCTGAGTCTCATGAGCGTCGGCATCCTGATCACCGCCGCCACACCGGGGTACGCGACGATCGGCATGGCCGCGCCGCTCCTGGTCCTCGCAGGACGGCTGCTGCAGGGCTTCTCCGCCGGCATGGAGCTCGGCGGCGTGTCGGTGTACCTGGCGGAGATCGCGCCGGCCGGCCGCAAGGGCTTGATTACCGCCTACACGAAGACCTTCAGCACCGCGGTGCTGCGCCTCTCGAGCCTCGACAGCTTCCTCGTGACGCTCGCGGTCGGCGCCTCGAACCTCGTGTGGCTCCCGGTCATGGGCGCCTGGTCCGATCGGATCGGCCGCGCGCCGCTGCTCCGCGGCGCCACGCTGCTGATGCTCTCGAGCGCCTATCCGCTGCTCGCCCTGCTGACTCACGCGCCTTGCTTCCCAGGGCTGCTGGCCGCGGAGCTGTGGCTCTCGTTCCTCTACGCGAGCTACAACGGCGCCATGGTGGTCTTTCTGACCGAGATCATGCCGCCAGACGTGCGCACCACCGGCTTCGCGCTCGCCTACAGTCTCGCGACCAGTCTCTTCGGCGGCTTCACGCCGGCGATCAGCACCTACTTGATTCACCGCACGCACAATCCGGCGGTGCCGGGGCTCTGGCTGTCGTTCGCCGCGCTGTGCGGGCTCGTCGCGGCACTGCTCGCTCGCCGCGCGAGGCACAAATTGAACGGGCAGCCCAGTTCTTTTTATTGTTAAGTGAACTGCGTCACGCCGGCGGATTTCTTGCTAGCCGCCGCAGCGATTTAGCCTCAAATTTCTCCTCGGGTGGCCGACTCTCTAGCGAGAGGCAGGATGCACGGCGCCCGCGCGCCCGGGCGCTTCTTCGGGATACCTAAAGATCGGCCGTGGACAAAACAGAAGTAGCTGCGCACACGAACCTCCCCGACACCGCCACGCGCTGGGTGGACCGGCTGTTCGTGGGGCTCGTGCTTTACAGCGCTGCCGGCACCGCCTTCATGCTCACCGGTGTCCTCGGGCCGACCGTCACGCACTACATCGGACTCACGTGGGCGCTGCCCGCAGGGCTCGTTGCCGTCGTCACCTCGGCGATCACGGCGCGCTGCGCGCCCGCCGGAGACCTGCGCCGCGCCTGGATCTCGCTCGCCTGCGCACTGGGCTTCTACCTGATCGGCGAGTGCATCGGCGTCACTTCGTGGCTGCATGACATCGACCCCTTCCCGGGCCCGGCGGACTTTGTCTACCCTGTCTTCTACCTCGCCCTGCCGACCGCGGCGATCTTCCTGATCCGCGCCGCCGCGGTGCGCGTGCCCTGGGTGCAGCTGTCCATGGACGCGACCATCTTCGCAGTGGGCTTCGGCGCATTCTTCTGGTTCCTGGTGCTGCATCCGGCCGCGCAGCTGCACGAGGCCTCGGTCCTGAAGCAGGTGCTGAGCCAGACCTATCTCACGCTCGACTGCGTCCTGCTGCTCATGCTCGGCGTGCTGCTGCTCACCGGCTCGGGGAACCTCGGCGGGCAGCGCGTGCCGCTGCTGCTGCTCACTGGCTTCGCCACGATGTTTGCCGGCGACATCATCTGGTCGCTCGCCAAGGTGCGCGGCTACTATCAGCCGGGCGATACGGGAGAAGTCATGTACCTGGTGTGCTACGTGCCGCTGGCGGCCGCGGCGCGCGTGCAGCTGAAGTGGATGACGGCGCCGCCGCCGGCGACCTCGCAGAACGCGGACGCGCTGGCGCGCGCGCTGCCCTATGTGGCGATGCTCGCCGCCTTCCTCATGCTGGTGTACTTAAGCGGCGGCGACGCGAGCGGCTCGTCGAACCTCATGACCATGGTCGTGTTTGCGCTGACGCTGCTGCTCATGGTGCGCCAGAGCGTGGTGCTGCGCGGCGATGCGCTGGTGCGCGAGCGCCGCGCGGCGCGCATGGTCGAGGACCGGTACGCCTCGCTCATCGCCAATGCCTCGGACGTCATCATGATCGTGGGGGCCGATGGCGTATTGCGCTTCGCCTCGCCGGCCTCGGAGCGCACGCTGGGGCTCTCGCCCGCCGAGATCACCGGCAAGTGCCTGCCCGATCTCTGGGCCGGCGATGACGCGCAGAAACTGCGGGCGTTTCTTGCCGAGGTGGCGGCGACGCCTGCGGGCACCGTGGGCCCGGTCGAGCTGCGGGTCGAGCGCGGCGCGCAGCGCTACGTGCTCGAGACCGTCGGCAGCAACCTGACCGAGGACCCGGCCGTGCAGGGCCTGGCGCTCAACTTCCGCGACATCAGCGAGCGCAAGGCGCTCGAGGAGCAGCTGCGCCAGCTCGCCTTCCACGATCCGCTCACGCTGCTCGCCAACCGCAATCTGTTCCGCGACCGCGTGCAGCATGCACTCGCCATCGGGCAGCGCGGCACGAACTCCCTCGCGGTCATGTTCCTCGACCTCGACAACTTCAAGAACATCAACGACTCCCTCGGGCACGACGCCGGCGACCGGCTGCTGCAGGCGGTGGCGCACCGGATCCTGCAGAACACGCGCACCTCGGACACCGTGGCGCGGCTCGGGGGCGATGAGTTCGCGGTGCTGATGGAGGGCGTCGAGCGCTCGAGCGAGGTCGGGCGGGTGGCCGATGCGCTGATCGCCGCCCTCAACGTCCCCTTCCAGCTCGACGGCCGCGAGGTGCGGGTCGGCGCCAGCGTCGGGGTGGCGATCTCCGCGGCCGAGGACGGAGCCGACGCGCTGCTCAGCAATGCCGACATCGCCATGTACCACGCCAAGGCCGCCGGCAAGAATCGCCACGTGACCTTCCAGCCGCAGATGCAGGCGCTGCTGCACGAGCGGCTGCGGCTCGAGGCCGATATCTCGCGCGCGCTCGCCAACCAGGAGTTCTTCCTCGAGTACCAGCCGATCGTGGATCTCGGCACCAAGAGCCTGCTCGGGGTCGAGGCGCTGGTGCGCTGGCGCCATCCGGAGGCCGGCGTTCTCATGCCGGGCCGCTTCATCCAGGTGGTCGAGGAGTCCGGTCAGATCGTCAAGCTCGGCCGCTGGGTGCTCCGGCAGGCGTGCCGCGACATGTGCGCGTGGCGCCGCTCGATTGCCGGCGGGGCGGGGCTGCGGCTCGCGGTGAACATCTCAGGCCGCCACCTGCAGCACGGGGAGCTGGTGCACGACGTCGCGCAGGCGCTGGCCGAGTCCGGCCTCGAGCCCGGCAATCTGGTGATCGAGCTCACCGAGAGCACCATCATGTACAACACGGATGCGAACCTCGAGCGCTTCCACAGCCTGAAGGCACTCGGTGTGCGGCTTGCGATCGATGACTTCGGCACCGGCTATTCGTCGCTCTCCTACCTGCACCGTTTCCCCATCGACATCCTGAAGATCGACCGCTCCTTCGTCAGCAGCCTGACCAATTCCGACAACGGACCGGAGCTAGCGCGCGCGGTCATCACGCTCGGCGAGACGCTCGGTCTCGAGACGGTGGCCGAGGGCATCGAGCTCGAGCCGCAGGTGGCCGCGCTGCTCGCGCTCGGCTGCGTCGCCGGGCAGGGATTCCTGTTCGCCAGGGCAAGCTCGCTCGAGCAGCTGGCCAGGAGCCCGTTCGTGGCGCGCCGCAACGCGCTGTGGAACGCGCAGACCCGTAACGACGAGCTGTCGCCGACCGGGCGCTTCCGCGCGCTGAAGTCCGTTCCCGGTCGCAGCGCCGGCGCTGCCTGAGTCCCGATCGACCGATAGTGCGCAGCGTCGCGCGTCGCGC